>Ga0134121_10000191_pt1 | contig 72725 bp, 62 predicted proteins | sample KB301_FD_96463 | JGI IMG/M metagenome (GOLD analysis project Ga0134121, IMG submission 96463) | Terrestrial soil microbial communities without Nitrogen fertilizer from Kellogg Biological Station, Michigan, USA - KB3-0-1 | ecosystem: Environmental > Terrestrial > Soil > Unclassified ...
CGGCCGATCCGATCAACATCCCCTGTCGTGCCGCCGGACCGAGGCCCTCACCGAGCTCGCCTCGCTCCTCGTAGACGGCGTCGAGCGAGTGGCGCGAGGTGAGGTCGAGCAGCGGCCGTCCAGCGGCCAGCAGCGATGCCAGCACGCCGGCGGTGAACGCGATCGCGATCGTCCCGTGCGTGACGATCTGCTGTGTGCCGATCGGGAACGTGAACGCGAGATACGTCGGCAGCGAGTCGAACACGGTGCGAGCGAGCACGTCACCGCAGAAAATCCCGGCAACGGAGGCGACGATCCCGAGGACGAGGGCCTGAAAGCCGAGCACGACGACGACCTGTCGCGGCGTGAAGCCTTGGGTTCGCAACTCGGCGATGAAGGCCCGCCGGTCGGGCATCGTCAGCAGCATCGCGTTGAACGCGAACAGCAGACCGACCATCGCGCTGATCGCGGAGAACAGCGCGGAGGACTGGTCGTTCGGCGCGGCGGCGCGACGCAGGCGCCGCACGACGGCGTCGGCGGGTCCGACGTTGAGGCGGCCGCTGGCTATCTTCGCCAGCTCCCCCCGGACCGAGCCCTCACGGCCCGGGAGGGCCTCGACGAAGATCCGCGAGATCCGTCCCGTCATTCCGGTGAGGTGCTGGACGTAGGGCAACGAGGCGATCGCGACCTGGCTTCCTACGAGCGACCCGATCTCCCCACGGTCGAGCGCCGCGGCAAGTCGCGCCCGATGCGCCTGGCCAGCGGCGAGCACTTGCACGTACCCCCCGGGGGAGGTGCCGATCGCATGTGCGATTTCGTCCGGCACGACGACCCCCGTGGGAGGCAGTTTGAGCCCGCCGGGGCCGAAGTCGTGGGTCACGGCGCCGCCGAGTGCCGCCAGGCTCGGATCGACTCCGACGACCATCACGGCTCGCTGGCCGCCGGACCCGGCGACGACTCCGCGACGATCGAGCACCGGGCTTGCGATCCGCACGCCATCGAGTTGACGAACGGCGTCGAGCAGACGCGCGTTCATACCCTGATCGTCGCGCGCGGCGAGCTCCAGCTGGGCTGAGCCGGTGATCGCCTGGACGGTCTGCGCCGCAGAGCCCGTCATGCTCGTGTTCGCCACCTGCACCGCGAACAGCAGCGCGACGCCGATCGCGATGCCGGCGGCGGCGAGCAGCTCCTGGAAGGGGTGGGCGCGCAGGCGCCAGCCGTAGAAGTAGAAGAGCGTGCGCAGGCTCACGCGGGCGCGCTTTCGGGTTCGAGCCGGACATGGTCGGCGCGCTGGGAGAGCACGCCGTCGCGCAGGTCGCAGACGCGGTCGGCGAAGTCGGCCGCCTCGGGGTCGTGCGTGACGAGCAGCATGCCGACGGAGCGTTCGCGGCAGATCTGCGAGAGCAGCGTGAGCGTCTGGCGGCTGCGGGCGCTGTCGAGGTTGCCGGTCGGCTCGTCGGCGAGGATCAGACGCGGATCGTTCGCGAGCGCGCGGGCGATCGCGACGCGCTGACGCTCGCCCATCGACAGCCGCTCGGGCGGGTGTTGGACGCGCTCCGCGAGCCCGAGTCGCGCGAGCCAGGTCGTCGCCTGCTTGCGTGCCCGCGCCGGGCTGAGGCCGTCGGCGAGCAGCTTGAGCGTCGCGTTGTCGATCGCGGGTACGGCCGGCATCAGATGGAAGGACTGGAACACGAACCCGAGCGAGCGGCGGTAGCGGGCGCTGTCGTCGCGGGAGAGGTTGGCGACGCTGCGGCCGTCGAACAGCACGTCGCCGCGATCCGGCGCGAGCAGCCCGGCCGCGAGCAGCAGCAGCGTCGTCTTGCCCGATCCGCTCGGGCCGTAGAGCGCCACGATCTCCCCGGGGGCGACCGTCAGCGAGACGCCGTCGGCGGCGCGCACGACCTCCTCGCCGCTGCGGTAGTGCTTGACGACCCCCTGCAGCTCGAGCGAGCTCACGGGACGGGCGCTGGCTGAACCGGAGGACGCGCCGGGAACGGGATGACCGCCGTCGGCTCTTCGAACGTGCGCAGCTGCCCGCCGCCGATCGACATCACGCGCTCGGCGCCGCTGAGGCCGGCGACGTCGCGCGAGACGACAATCGCGGCAAGCTCCTCGCGCTCGGCCACGAGCGAGCGCAGCAGGCGCAGGATCTGCTCGCGCTCCTCGACCTCGGCCGTTGCGCCGGGCTCGTCGACGAGCAGCAGTCGCGGCCCGCGCACGAGCGCGCGCGCGAGCGCGCAGCGCACGAGCTCACCGGGGCTGAGCTCGCGTGTGGAGATCTCGGCGCAGTCGCCGGCGCCGACGCGTTCGATCGCCTCGTGCGCCTTCGCGAGCGCCGTCGACAGTGGCCGACCCTCGGCCAGCAGCGGCAGCGCGACGTGGTCCACGACCGGTTTGCCGCTAGCGACGCGCCACTCCTTCGGTGCGTAGCCGATCTCGCGCAGGCGACGCGTGCGCTCTGCGGCCGGCATGCGACTGACGTCGCGGCCGTCGAGGCGCACCGTGCCGGCGTCAGGCGCCTCGATGCCGGCGATGACGCGCAGCAGCGTCGTCTTGCCGGAGCGCCGCGCTCCCCGAATCGCGACGATGTCGCCCGGCCACACGTCGAGCGTGACCTCGTGCAGCACGTCGAGCAGCTCGCGGCCGGCACGATGGCGCCGCGTGACGGCGTCGAGGGACAGCAGCGTCATGTGCTCGCCCTGGTGGGTCGATCGTCCACGGGCAGTCTCTCCTCTGCGCCGAGCCTCAAAGAAAATGCTTCTGTCTCTGAGACTAATCAAGATTCGGACGAAACGGCAACCCCAGCATTTCCGGGGCATCTGCACTACTCGCGACTTGAACCTTCGGGACAGGACTATCGCGCGGCTGGCCGACCGACCAGGATCGTCCGGGATGACTCTGCGACGGCCCCATGGCGCCGTGCCACACCCCCCATCCCAGTGGCATGGCCCTCCTGCACTGTGCAGGGGTCGTGCAGACGCCCAGCGGCCCCGGCGCTCGTGTCCCCCCGCGGCGCTCGGGGCCGTATGCGCACTTGCGCCGGCGCAGGGTGGGAACGCGGTCGCAGCGGGGCTGTGAGCGAGGAGGCCCCGTCGTGGTCGCTGCTGCAGATCGCAGAGCTGCTGCGCACGGGCGACGATCTACTGCTGCCGCGACTGGCCGCGCTGCACGCGGTCACACCTGAGCTGGCCAACGGCGACGAGATCGCGGTCGCGGCCGACGAGGCGGCTGAGCTGCGGATGCTCGCCGAGGCGCTCGCGGAGGTCGCAGGGCGCCTGCAGACCTTGATCGAGGACGTGCCCGACGGTGAGCTCGGCGTCGCCTACGGCGAGGTCGCCGCCGGCGCTGCAGAGGACCTCGGTCGCGGCATCATCGACCCCGCGCGTGCGCTGCTCGCGGCGCGCGTGCTCGACGTCGCCACCGGCTGGCGCGCGCTCGCGCACGCACTGCGCAACGCCGACACGCACGCGGCCTGGGAGCGCACGACGATCGCCGGCCTGCTCGGACGCTTCCGCGGCGTCGACGGGCGCACACTGCGCCGCGTCCTGGCCGCGGCGGAGATCGACGCCGACGCGGCGTTCGCCGCGTGCGACGAACACGCCACGGCTCGCCTCGCGGCGGCGCTCGAGGAGCACGCGCCCGCCGAGCGTTGCTGAGAACCTGCCTCGCCCTGCCGGCACAGCCGACCGATGCGCGAGAGTACGAACGCTGCGACGGCGAGCGGAGGGACGGCGATGGGCGAGCAGAGCTTCGACGTGATCGTGATCGGCGCCGGGCCGGCGGGCGAGGTGGCGGCCGGGCGGCTGGCGCAGCGCGGCAAGCGGCGCGTCGCGCTCGTCGAGCGTGAGCTGATCGGCGGCGAGTGCAGCTACTACGCCTGCATGCCGTCGAAGGCGCTGCTGCGTCCGGGCGAGCTGCTCGACGAGCTGGCGCGCGTGCCCGGCGCTGCGGAGGCAGCACGTGGGCGCGGGATCGACGTCGCCGCCGCGCTGCGCCGGCGCGACGAGGTGATCCACGAGCTGAGCGACGACGCGCAGCTGCCGTGGGTCGAGCGGCACGGCATCGAGCTCGTGCGCGGGCAGGGCGAGATCGTCGGCGAGCGGCGCGTGCGCGTCGGCGAGCGGCTGCTGGAGGCGCGCGAGGCGGTGATCGTCGCGACCGGCTCGACAGCCGCGATCCCGCCGATCCCGGGGCTCGCCGAGGCGCAGCCGTGGACCAATCGCGAGGCGACCACGAGCGGTGAGGTGCCGACGTCGCTGCTGATCCTCGGCGGCGGTCCGGTCGGGGTCGAGCTCGCGCAGGCGTGGCGCTCGCTCGGCGCCGAGGTGACGCTGATCGAGGCGGTCGATCGCCTGCTCGCGCGCGAGGAGCCGTTCGCCGGCGAGCAGGTCGCCGACGCGCTGCGCGCACGCGGCGTCGAGCTGCGCCTCGGCGCGCGTGTCACACAGGTGGCGCGCGCCGACGGCCGCACGACGGTCACGCTCGAGGACGGCTCGCAGGTGAGCGGCGCGCAGCTGCTCGTCGCGAGCGGCCGCCGGCCGCGCACCGACGACCTCGGCCTCGAGCGGCTCGGCCTGGAGCCCGGCGAGCCGATCGAGATCGACGAGACGCTGCGCGCGCACGATCACGACTGGCTCTACGCGATCGGCGACGTCAACGGCCGCACGCTGCTCACGCACATGGGCAAGTACCAGGCGCGCGTCGCCGCCGACGTCATCGCGGGCGAGTCGGTGCGCCTGCGCGCCGACGGCGCCGTCTCGCCGCGGGTGACGTTCACCGATCCGCAGGTCGCCGCGGTCGGGCACACGCTCGACTCCGCCCAGCAGGCGGGGATCGCGGCGCGCGCGATCGACCTCGAGACGTCCTCGACGGCCGGCGCGAGCTTTCACGGGCGCAACGAGCCCGGCACCACGCGCTTCGTGATCGACACCGCCGAGCAGGCGCTCGCCGGCGCGACGTTCGTCGGTCCCGAGGTCGCCGAGCTGCTGCACGCCGCGACGATCGCGGTCGTCGCGCGCATCCCGCTGCGCACGCTCGCCGACGCGGTGCCGGCGTTCCCGACGCGCAGCGAGCTGTGGCTGAAGCTGCTCGAGGAGGCCGGGCTGTGAGCGGTCCACGCCGCGCGCTCGGCGCGCTGGGCGCCGGCCTTGCGGGCGTGACCGCGTACGACCTGCTGCAGCGCCGCCACGCCGTGCTGCGCAACTTCCCCGTCGTCGGCCACCTGCGCTACCTGCTGGAGACCTTCGGCCCCGAGCTGCGTCAGTACATCGTCACGAGCAACGACGAGGAACGCCCGTTCAGCCGCGACCAGCGGCGTTGGGTCTACGCCTCGGCCAAGCGCGAGACGAGCACGTTCGGCTTCGGCTCCGACAACGAGATGGAGGCGGTCGAGTCGCTGCTCGTGATCAAGCACGCCGCGTTCCCGGCGGCGCCGCCCGACGACGGGCCGAGCGGCTTTCCCGACTACGCGATCCCGGTCGGCAAGGTGCTCGGCGGCGCGCGCGGCCGCCGGCTCGCGTTTCGCCCGGCGTCGGTCGTGAACGTCTCGGGCATGAGCTTCGGCGCATTGTCCGGACCGGCGATCGAGGCGCTCAACCGCGGGTGCGCGCTCGCCGGCTGCCTGCACGGCACGGGCGAGGGCGGCATCTCGGCGCATCACCGTCACGGCGGGGAGCTGGTCTTCCAGATCGGCAGCGGGTACTTCGGCTGCCGCGACGCGAAGGGGCGCTTCAGCATCGAGCGGCTGCAGGAGACGATCGCCGACGCGCCGGTACGCGCGCTCGAGATCAAGCTCTCCCAGGGCGCCAAGCCGGGCATCGGCGGGATGCTGCCGGGGGCGAAGGTGACCCCGGAGATCGCAGCGATCCGCGGCGTGGAGGTCGGCAGGGACTGCGTCAGCCCGCCCGGGCACTCGGCCTTCCGCAACGCCGACGAGCTGCTCGACTTCGTCGAGCGGATCGCGCAGGAGACCGGACTGCCGGTGGGGATCAAGTCGGCCGTCGGCGAGCAGGGCTTCTGGACCGAGCTCGCGCAGCTGATGGCCGCGGGGGATCGCGGCGTCGACTACGTCAAGGTCGACGGCGGCGAGGGCGGCACCGGCGCCGGGCCGCTCGCCTTCACCGACCACGTCGCGCTGCCGTTCAAGCTCGGCTTCGCGCGCGTGTACGCGACGTTCGCGGCGGCCGGGCTAACGGAGGACGTCGTCTTCGTCGGCGCGGGCAAGCTCGGCTTCCCCGAGACGGCGCTCGCCGCCTTCGCGCTCGGCTGCGACTTCGTCAACGTCGGACGCGAGGCGATGCTGTCGATCGGCTGCATCCAGGCCCAGCGCTGCCACACCGGGCGCTGCCCGGTGGGCGTCGCGACGCAGTCGCGCTGGCTCACCGGCGGCTTGGATCCCGACTTGAAATCGGTGCGGCTGGCGAGCTACATGCGGGCGCTGCGCGGCGAGCTGCTGGCGCTCGCGCGCGCCTGCGGCGTCTCTCATCCGGCGCTCGTGACGCCCGCGTACCTGGAGGTCGTCTCCGAGCGCTTCCGCAGCGATCCGCTGCACGAGGTGTTCGGCTACGAGCCCGGCTGGGCGACGCCGTCGCCGGCGCGCGCCGCGGAGATCGAGCAGCTGATGGGTCCGCAGGCGCCGTGGCAGGCGGCCGGCTCCGAGCATGGCCCGGTGCCCGGCGACGGCACCGGGCGGGAAGGTCTGCACGGCGCCGGCGTCCCTGAGAGGTGATGGCCCGCGCAACGACACGCCTGCTCGCTGCGCCGCTCGCGCTGCTGCTCGTCGGCGGGGTCGCGACGGCGCGTGCGGAGACGACGACGGTCCCGGCCGCGCCGCCGCCGCCCGTGACGACGACCGCCGCTGCGCCGCCGACCGCACCTGCGCCGCCGCCGACCGCCGCCACGACCGCCGCGCCGCCGCCACCCGTCGCCACGACGCCGGTCGCTCCACCGGCCGCCGGGGCGGCGTCGGCGACGACCGCCGTCCCGCGCGTGCGGCCGCACCGAGCCCACGCCGGTCGACGTCCCGTCGCCCACGCGGCGGCGTCCGGCGCGGTGACGATCCGCGACTTCAGCTTCGGCCCGGCGACGATCACGATCGACGCGGGCGAGACGGTCACGTGGATCAACGACGGGCCGACCGACCACACCGCGACCGGCAGCGGCTTCGACACGGGCACGCTGAAGCAGGGGCAGAGCGCCTCGCACACGTTCGCGACCGCCGGCACGTTCAGCTACCACTGCACGCTGCATCCGTTCATGAAGGGGACGGTGACCGTGGTCGCGCCCGCGGCGTCGACCGGCGGCTCCGGCGGCACGGGCGCCGCGACCGCCGGCGCCACGACCTCCGCGGCGCCGACCGGCCCGTCGCTGCCGCGCACCGGCGGAGATCCGGCGGTGCTCGCGGCGCTCGGCGCGGTCGCGCTGCTGCTGGGTTGCGGGCTGCGCCGCCGCAGCCGAACGCGCCGCTGAGCTGTCATGCAGCCTCATTTGCGTCGCATCGGCTGCCGATGAGGTCATGATGGCCTCGTTTTCCGTCCGCATCGCCGTTTTCGCGGCCGCGCTCGTGCCGCTGTGCGCGGCACCCGCGCTCGCCGCGCGCGATCGGGCGGCGCCGCAGGTCGCGGCGAGCTATGCGCCCGGTCGCGTGATCGTCGAGTGGCAGCCCGGCACGACTCGCTCCGAGCGCCTTGCCGCACGGGACCAGGCGGGCGCGTCGTTCGTGCGGAGGCTCGGGCCGACGACGCGCTTCCAGCTGCTGCACGTCGAGCCCGGTCAGACCGTCTCCGACGCCGTGCGCGCGCTCAACGACGAGGCGGACGTCCGGCTCGCGGGACGCGACGGGTATGCGGTGCCCCTCAGCGTTCCCAACGATCCGCTGTTCGACCAGCTCTGGGGGCTCGAGGCGATCGGCGCTCCGGCCGCATGGGATCGCTCGACGGGCAGCCCGTCGACGGTCGTGGCCGACCTCGACACCGGCTACCGCTTCGATCACCCGGAGCTCGGACCTGTCGCATGGACGAACGGCGCGGAGATTCCCGGCAACGGCGTCGACGACGACGGCAACGGCTTCGTCGACGACCTCCACGGTTGGGACTTCGTCGGACCCGACAGCGCGAACGCCGCGTATCCGGGCGACGCCGACCCGACCGACGACGACGTTCTCACCGGTGGGCACGGCGTCCACACGGCCGGCACGATCGGCGCCGCGGGCAACAACGGCGTCGGCATCACGGGCGTCGCCCAGAACGTGCGCATCATGCCGCTGCGGGTGTGCGGCTACTCCTCGGACGTCGCGGGCGTCGTCTGCCCCGACTCCGCGCAGATCGAGGCGATCGAGTATGCGGCCGCCAACGGCGCGCGCGCCGCGAACATGTCCTTCGGCGGCTCGACCGCGGACCCGCTCGTCCTCCACGCGCTTGCAGCACATCCCGGTGTGCTGTTCGTCGTTGCCGCAGGCAACAGCGGTCATGACAACGACACGACGCCGACGTATCCGTGCAACGACGACCCGGCCACGTCCGGCGTTCCGGGAGCGATCGACAACGTCATCTGTGTCGCGGCGACCGATCAGAGTGACCAGCTCGCGAGCTTCTCCAACCGTGGACACGTGTCCGTCGACCTCGGTGCGCCCGGCGTGAACGTGCTCAGCACCTTCCCGCTCTACTCGCCGGACACGTTCCTCTCAGACGACTTCGAGACGAACGACTTCGCCTCGAAATGGACGCCCACGGTCGGAGCCGACGGCGGGTTCGGGCGCACGAACGAGTCGCCGCTGACCTCGTTCGGGATGAGCGATACGCCGGGCCGGTCGCTCTTGCCGCTCGAGACGCGCTCCTCGACATCGGCGACGGTCACGCTGCCGCCCGGCTACAGCGGCTGCACGATCACGCAGGACCGTACGCTGCACCTCGGCACGGGCGGCTCCTACAGCTACAGCCTGCAGCTCGACGGGAGCACGATCGCGACCGCCAACGCCACGAGTCCGGGCCCCGGCTCCTTCCAGTTCGACGTCCTCGACACGGCGCTCACGAGCGGAGGCGATCTCCAGCTGCGTCTCACCTTCCAAGCGGGTGCGACGCCGACTGCCGCGGACGGCGTGTGGCTCGATGACGTCGGGCTCACGTGCACCAAGCCCTCCACCTTCACAGCCGGATACGAGGTGCTTGACGGGACGTCGATGGCCACGCCGCACGTGACCGGGGCGGCGGCGCTGCTGTTCTCGCTCAAGCCGGGTGCGACGGTTCCGGAGGTGCGCACCGCGCTCTTGGACGGCGTCGATCCGCTGACGTCCCTGACAGGCAAGACGGTCACCGGAGGCCGTCTCGACGTCGCGCGCTCGATGGCGCTGCTTGCCCCGGTCGGACAGCCGACGCGGTCGCAGACCGGGACGGGTGCGCCCGGCGGAGCAACCTCCAGCGGTGAAACTCGGATCCCGAGGCCGGTGCGCTGCGTCGTGCCGCGACTCGTGGGCAAGAGGCTTAGGGCGGCACGGCGGGCGTTGCGCCGGGGTCATTGTCGACTCGGGCTGACCGTCCGACCGGCGGCTCAGCGGCATCGTCTCCGCAGCTCGGGGCTCGTCGTCAAGCGGTCACGACCTCGCGCCGGGAAGGTCCGGCCATCTGGGGCGAAGGTCAAGCTCGTGCTCGGTCCGAGGGCAACGCACCAACACCGGCGCTGAGGCGCTCTTCAGTTCGCCGCGGCGAGCTGCGCGAACCGCCGCCGCCGCTCGTCGTGCTCGTCGACGGTGTGTGTGAGCCAGCGGTCGACCTCGGCGATGTCGAGTTCGTCTGCGCATACGAGCACCTGCTCGATGTCAAGCCAATCCTTCGGGCGATCGAAGAGGGCCTTGCAGACGACGAGGTGCTCGGGAGCGAGGACGGTGATCGTCGTCGCGCCGAAGGGGACCGTGCGGGCAGCGGCGCGCATCGCCTCATGGAACTCGTCGTAGGCAAAGAAAATGTCGATCGGCGTGCGTCCCCAGCTCCAGCGGCACTGACCGTCGCGCTCTGCCGTCACGCCGGCGTCAACCGTGACGCCGAGCGGCACGAGCGCTCGGGCAACGGCAGGGTGGTCTGACGGGTCGACGAAGACGTTGACGTCCACGTCGATAGTTGCGCGCGGCTCGGCGTAGTAGGCGAGCGCGAGCGCTCCGCCGAACGCGTGAGCGATGCGTGCGTCCCCCAGACGCTCGTGGATCGCCACGACCTTCTCCGGAAGCGACGGCTCGTTCACGCGGCCTCCGAGCGGATGCGCGGGAAGCGCGGGCGGTCGCGCCCAAGCGTGCGCGGCGCCGGCAGATGGTCGGCGAGCAGCAGCAGGTCCCACAATGCCTCGCCCCGCTGTTGCGAGGATGCCGAGACCCACGCTCCGGCTGCTCGTGCCGTGTCCGTGGGCTCGCCACCCTCGGCTCCGAGCGCGTCCTGCAGCAGTCGGCGCAGCGCCGAACGGGGCGCGCGTCCTGCCGCGAGCTCCGCAAGCAGATCGCCGGCGGCAGCGTCTGCGACGGGCGGCGCGATCGGTGCGCCGACCCGTCGCGCTGCGTGGCGTACAGCGGTCTCGTCGAACGAATGTCCCGCGCGTGCTCGCGCATGACCGAGCACGTCGGGAGTGAGCACGCGGAACGTCGCAAGCGTGCGGCTGCGCGGTCCGGCCGACGTGGCGGACGACTCGCGCAGCTCCCACGTCCCGTTCCGACGAGGCACTACGAATGTCATAGTGGTAAGTATACCCACTAACGAAGGCAAACGACAGCTACAGCACCCCAGTGACGTCCAGCACCGCCACGACCGGCAGGACGAGCGTCGTCGTCCAGACGATGCTCGTCGCGACGAGGCGCAGGTCGAGGCCGGTCGCGTGTGCGACGACGAGCGTGTTGAGGCCGGTCGGCATCGCGGCGAGCAGCAGGAACGGAGCCGGCACGTCGAGCCCCAGCGCGTCGGCGAGCGCGAGCACGGCGACCGGCAGCAGCATGCGCAGACCGATCACCGCTGTGACGGGAGCGGTCAGCGGCGGGGGGACGCGCAGCGTGCCGTCCTTCGCCTCGTCGGCGAGCGTCACGCCGACGATCAGGAAGCCGAGCGGAAGCAGCGCGAAGACGGCGACCTTCGACGGCGTCACGAGCGCGTGCGGCGCCCATGCGTTCGGGACCAGCAGCCCCGCGATCAGCGACGGCAGCACGGGGTTGCGCGTGAGCGCCGCGCGCACCCGGCTCCAGACGCCCGTGCGCGGCGCATGCCCGTACATCGCGCCGACGCTGTAGCTGCCGAACGCGAACATCGGCAGCGAGATCAGCGCGTCGAACGCGACCGCCTGCGTGAACTCCGCGTGCGTGAACAGCGCCGCGCACAGCGGCAGCCCGAGGTAGGCCGTGTTCGCCTGGACCGTCGCGACGATCGCCGCCCCGGCGACCGGGCGCTCGAGCGCGAGCGGGCCGCGACCGAGCAGCGCCATCAGCGCGCCGCCCGCCAAGAACGCCGCGCCGCCGACGGCGATGCTCAGCCCGGCGTCGACGCTGAGCTGAAGTCGCGCGACGTTCACGTAGGCGACGAACGGGACGAGCGCCCACAGCATCGTCTGCAGGGCGAGTTGTCGCACGCGATGAGCGGCGGCGTTCGAGCGCCGCTCGATCGCCACCCCGACGCCCACCGCGACGATGACCGTCAGGATGACCGCGAGCACGGCCCGGATCGTCCCATGCATCGCGGCTTGCGCGTCGTGCGACGCGGTAGGCTCGGGCGCGTGAGCTGGGACGCGCGCAAGCAGGAGCTGGCCGGCGAGCTCGTGCGGCGCCTCTACGGCGCGGGCATCGTGCGCACGTGGCTGCGCGACCGGCCCGAGGGCTGGGAGCTGATGTCCGGCGCGTGGAGCCCGTTCTACGTGAGCTTCCGCAACGCCCCGGCGCATCCGGAGCTGTTCCGCTTCCTCGTCGACGCCGGCTCCGAGCTGGTCTCCAACGAGCTGCCGGAGACGACACAGCTTGTCGGGATCGCCGCCGCGGGCGTCCCGTTCGCCGCCGGCTTCGCGTATCGGCTCGGCCTGCCGATGGGCTTCACGCGCAAGCTGCCGAACGTGCGCGACGTCGCTGCGCTCGAGCGCGAGCTGGGCTCATACGGCAGCCACGCGCTCGTCGAGGGCGACTTCCGCTCCGGCGATCGCGTCGCGCTCGTCGACGATCTCGTGACGGGCTTCGACTCGAAGGAGATCGCGCTGCGCCAGCTCGAGACCGAGCTGACCCGGCGCGGCGTCGCCGACGTCGACGTCGAGGCGGTCGTCGTGTTCGTCGAGCGCGGGACGGGTGCCCGCGAGCGGGCCGCGGCGGCGGGCGTCAAGCTCGTCTCGCTCGCCGTCCTCGACGACGCGAGCCTCGCGGCGCTGCGCGGCGTCGCCGGCGAGCGCGAGCTCGACGTCATCACCGCCTACCTGCGCGACCCGGCGCCGTTCCAGGAGCCGGCCGCGCGTGCGGAGCTGACCGCCGAAGCGGCGGCCGCCGCCGCGTCGTGACGTTGCAGTCGTCTGCTGTGTAGACGGGCCTCGGGGCGCCTGGAACAATCGCTGCATGGCCTTCCGGAAGTGGAATGCGGTGATGGACCGCCTCGGCTCGCAGCCGGCCTGACGCGATGCTCTGGCTCCTGCGCCACGCCGATGCAGCCGCTGCCACCGCCGGTCAGACGGACGCGGTGCGCCCACTGACGGAGAAGGGCCGCCGGCAGGCGCAGGCAGCCGGCGGCGCGCTCGGCGTCCTCGGAGTTCGGCTCGACGCCTGCCTCGCGAGCCCGCGCATCCGTGCACTCGACACCGCGACGCTCGCGTGCGCGCCGCTCGGCGTCGACGTGCACGTCACGCCCGAGCTGGACGGCGGTCGGTTCGACGCCGAGTCGCTCGCGACCGGCTTCGGCGAGCACGTCCTGCTCGTCGGCCACAACCCCGATATGGCGCAAGCCGTCTTCGACCTCACCGGCGCGCGCGTGCGGATGCGCAAGGGCGCGCTCGCGGCCATCGACGACGGCGAACTGCACGTCTTCCTGCGCCCGGCCGAGCTCGCGGCGATCGCCGGAGGCGGCTGACGCCCGGCCCTACTGCACCGGCTCGAGCGCGACGAGCGGCAGCGGACGCTCTGTGAGCTGCGGGTACTCGCCGGCGGGCGGGTAGACGGCGACGAACGTCTCCCACGCGGCGACGCGCTCGTCGCCCTCCAGCACGCGCGGGCGCACCGGCTGGCGCTGGCCGCCGCGCACGACCGTTCCCGCGCCCGCGTCGCGCAGGTTCAGCCACCAGGCGGGATCGCGCTCTGCGGCGGCATTCGCGGCCAGCACGACCCAGCCCTCGCCATGGCGGACGTCGATCAGCGGCGTCTCACGCGTCTTGCCGCTGCGCCGGCCCACCGTCTCCAGCACGAGCACCGGCGAGCCGAGCCAGCGTCCCAGCAGCCGGCCGCGTGTCACCCGGTTCAGGCGCGCGTGCAGGCGCGACCAGCCGGTCGAGAGCCGGCGCCAGCGCGCGCCGCGGTTCGTCATACGGGCGATGCGAGCGGGATCCATCGGCATCAGTCTGGCGCGGTCGCGCCGTGGAGACGCCACCAGTCTCGCGACACGCACCGCGGCGAAGCTGCTATCCATCCGTGATCGTCGGGCGATGGACGCGCAGAGCCATGGTCACCGGGGCGGTGGCCGTCAGCGCGCTCGGCGCAGGAACCGTCATGGGGGCTGCGGGCGGGACTGCGCACGAGCGGTCTGCCCGTGCGCCGGCGCGGACGCCGCGCCAAGCGGCCTCGCCGGTCGCCGTCGGAGCGCCCGTCGGCGGCGCCTTCGCGCCGAGGCGACCGAACATCGTCTTCATCCTCACCGACGACCTCACGTCTGACCTGCTCCCGTACATGCCGAACGTGGAGGCGCTGCGCCGACGCGGGACGTCGTTCTCCAACTACTTCGTCACCGACTCGCTCTGCTGTCCCTCGCGCGCGTCGATCCTGACCGGTGAGTTCCCGCACGACACCGGCGTCTTTCGCAACACCGGGCCCGACGGCGGCTTCCTCGCGTTCCATGCGCGCGGCGAGGAGCGCTCGACGTACGCCACCTCGCTGCAGGCGGCTGGCTACCGCACCGCGCTGATGGGCAAGTACCTCAACCAGTATCGGCCGGGTCGCATCCGCACCGCGCTCGGCGGCCCCTACGTCCCGCCCGGCTGGAGCGACTGGGTCGTCGCCGGCAACGGCTACCCGGGCTTCGGCTACCGGCTCACGCGCAACGCGCACGTCGTCCATCGCGGCTACCGCCCGCGCGACTACCTCACGAACGTGCTCGCGCACGAGGGCGTCGAGTTCGCCGGTCGCGCGGCTGCCGACGGCGTGCCCTTCATGCTCAACGTCTGGACGTTCGCGCCCCACGCACCCGCAACGCCCGCGCCGCAGGACGCACACCGCTTCGCCACCGTCACGGCGCCGCGCGACCCCGCGTTCGACGAGGCGGACCTCAGCGACAAGCCGCTGTGGCTGCGCCACCACGCCCCACTCGGACCGCTTCAGCTCCAGCGGATCGACGACGCCTTCCGTCAGCGGGTGCGTTCCGTGCAGGCCGTCGACCGCATGGTCGGACGCATCGAGCAGCGCCTGCGGGCCGCCGGCGTCGCGCGCAACACGTACATCGTCTTCAGCTCCGACAACGGCTTCCATCTCGGCCAGCACCGCCTCACGCCGGGCAAGCTGACGGCGTACGACCCCGACGTGCGCGTGCCGCTGATCGTGACCGGCCCGGGCGTTCCGGCCGGCCACGTCGTCGACGCGATGACGCAGAACACCGACCTCTGTCCGACGTTCGCCGAGCTCGCGGGGGCCCAGCCGCCGCCGCACGCCGACGGGCGCAGCCTCGCGCCGTTCCTGCGCGGCGAGGACCCGCCCGACTGGCGCGACGCGGTGCTGATCGAGCACCACGGCAACGTCACCGGCCTCGGCGATCCCGACCTGCCGCCAGCGGGCAGCGGCAACCCGCCGACGTACGAGGCGCTGCGGTCGAAGGACGCGCTGTACGTCGAGTACGCCGACGGCGAGCGCGAGCTCTACAACCTCGCGACCGACCCCTTCGAGCTCGACAACCTCGCCGACGCGGCACCGCCGGCGCTCCTCGCCCGCCTCAGCGCCTCGCTCGCCGCGATGGCCGGCTGTCACGGCGCGGCGCAGTGCCGGGAGGCGCAGCGGTTGCGCTGAGCGCCCGCGGAGCCCTCAGCCGACGCGCTGCAGGAAGCCGGACGGGTGGCAGCTGATGCCGTAGAGCTCGAGGTCGCGGCGCACGCGGAAGTCGGAGCCCTGATCGCTTGCGAGCCAGGAGGCGAGCGCCGGCAGCACGCCGACGGGCCAGTCGTCCTTCACGCGCATCCACTCGACGTCGACGCAGCCGTCCTCGACGACGAAGAAGCCGCCGGGGGCGATCAGGTCGCTGTAGAGCTCGAGCGCGGCGCGCGTCGTCTCGGCGACGTGCGCGGAGTCCTCGATCACCATGCAGACGGCGCCGGGCGGAATGTGGCGCCCGACCGCCGCGCGCACCGCCCGGTCGCAGACGTCGCCCTCGACGAAGGCGATCGACTCCTCCCAGCCCGGGTCGCGCGCGGCGACGTTGTGACGTGCGGCGGAGAGGTCGATGTCGACGGCGATCACGCGCGGCGGCGCAGCCAGCGCGCCATACGTCTGCAACGTGCGCAGGTGGTCGCGCAGCCACAGCGTGCTGCCGCCCGACTGCGCACCCAGCTCGACCACCACGTCGGGCGCGGCGACCCACAGCAGATGCTCGTAGACGCGCAGGTCCTCGGGGAACTTCGACATCTTGATGCCGAGGTAGCGGTCGTCGGTGTGCTGCAGCGCGCGCTTGCGCCAGTACTCGCGCAGCGGCGTCTCGGGGGTGACGGCGACCGCGCGCGGCAGGCTGTTCTCGATCGTGACGACGAGCGGGTCCGTGAGCGGGATCGCGGTCGGGTTCGCCATCGCGCTACACCGCCGCGCCGCGCGCGACGACGACCCAGAACGACGCCTCGGGGTCGCGCCCCGGCACCAGCAGCGGGCTGCCGAGCGGCTGATGGTGGTGGGTCAGCTCGACGCGCGCGTAGCGGCCGCTCGCGACGGCGGCGCGCTCCAGCTCGCGCTCGAACTGCTCCAGCGGCCAGTCGTTGACGTGGTACTTGTTCATCCACGATCCGTGGTGGACCGGGTTCGGGAACGAGCCGACGATCGTCTCGACGGAGCCGAAGGCGATCTCGAGCGCGCGCGGCGCGTCGGGCAGGTGCTCGATCACCTCGAACATGACGGCGAGGTCGCCGGCCGGCAGCGGGTCCTTGCAGAGGTCGTGGCCGTAGCTCAGCTCGCGCACTCCGGGCCAGCTCGGATGCTCGTCGGGACCGGGCTGCCAGAGGTCGAAGCCGCGCACCGAGGCGGCCGACCAGGAGAGCATCTCCGAGCCGTAGCCGGTGCCGCAGCCGAGGTCGAGCACGTGTGCGCCGCCGACGAGCGAGAGCGCGTAGGCGTAGCGCGAGGTGTGCTCGCTGATGACGTCGGGGCGCGGCATGCCCGGGAAGGCGCGCTCGTACATGCCGGGGTCGGGGCCGCCGAGCGTGCGCGAGCGGCGCCAGCGCTCGGCGGGCTCCTCGCGGGTCAGGGCGGCGAGGTTCTCGGCTGCGTCCGCGCGCGCCGGCTCGATCGCGAGCGCCGCGCGCAACAGCGCCTCGGCCGCGTTCGCGTCGCCCAGCTGGTGCGTCAGCACGGCGAGGTCGTTGAGCCACTCCAGCTCGACCGTCTCCGCCAGCGCCTGCTGCAGCCACGTGCGCGCCTCGGCGGTGCGGCCGGCGTCGAGCGCCTCCAGCGCGTTGCGCCGCCAGACGGCGGGACCGGAGGCGGCCGGCTCCGTGAGGGCGCTCATGAGCAGAGGATCGGTCGGTCGCGCGCGTCCTTGAGCGTCGTGGACGGCCGTTGCGCGGCGATCGCGGCGAGCAGCGCGTCGACGCGATGGGCGAACGTGTGCGCCGCGAGCACCTGGGCCCGGCCGCGCGCTGCGCGCTCGGCCCGCTCGGCGGGATCGGCGAGCAGCCGCGCGACCGTCGCGTGCAGCTCCGCGGGCGTGCGGTAGGTGACGACCGCCTCGCCGAAGCGGCGCTCCAACTCGGGCAGGTGATCGCTCAGCACGACCGCCCCGCAGGCGAGCGCGTCGTAGACGCGGTTGGAGACGATTCCCTGGTCGCGCATGTCGTCCCAGTGGTCGTTCAGCACGATCGCGGCGGAGGAGTATGCGCGCCGCACCGCGTCGTTGGGCAGGTGCTCGCCGGCGATGAGGCGCGGGTCGAGGAAGCCCTGCCACTGCTGGCCCCAGACCGCGAGGTCGCCAACCGGCTCCCGCCCCTCGAGCAGGTCGGCCAGGATCGGGCGCATGACGCCGCGCGAGTTGCCGACGAAGACGAGCTCGCGGGCGTGCGCCGCGTCGGCTTCGGGGAAGAAGACGACCGGATCGGTCGCCTGCGCGAGCACTGCGACGGGCGTGCGGGTGCGGGCGGCCAGCTGCTCGGCGTGGCGCTCGGAGGGCGTGAGGACGAGGTCGTAGGCGTCGCACTCCGCGGCCGTGACGAGGTCCGGGTGACTGATGTTCCACAGCACGTTCAACTCGTCCCGCCCGCCCCGCGGCACGTAGGGGAAGAGGCCGCGCAGGTGGATCGTCACGTCGGCCGACGGCCGTGCCGGGTCGTCCCACTCGGCGACGACCTCCAGTCGGGCACGGTGGCCGCGGCGCTCCAGCTCGTCGGCGAGCGCCCGCGCGAAGTGCGTGTCGCCCCAGCGCTCGGCGCCGTCCCAGCGTTGCGGGCAGATCTCGATCGCGACCGTGAGCGGAGCGCCGTGGTCGTCGTGGAGCCAGCGGCGCTCGGCGAGTGCACGCAGCTTCTCGGCGTCGTCGGCGTCGGCGCGCGGGTGGCCGCCGAGGCTGCGCGGGCCGGCCGTCGCGGACAGCAGCGCGTGCGCCTGACGGGCCAGGCCCGTCTCGGCGTCGCTGCCGGCGGGCGCGAGCGTGAGCGCCAGGTCGTGGTCGTCGTCGGCCGCGATGCGTGCCTGCGCGAGCGCCGCGGCGAGTCGCTCGTGGACCGCGGCGAGCTGCTCCGGTGCGTCCGTGACGATCGCGAGCGTCGCATCGTCGTCGGGGCCGAACGCGTCCGCCCAGGTGCGCAGCAGCGCAGGCTGCTCGATCAGCTCCTCGGCGAAGGCGAGCGCGACGAAGGCGCGCGCGTCGGCGAGCGTTCGCGGGGCGGGACGGTTGAAGTGGGCACGCTGCTGCTCGTCGCGCGCACGCGGGCCGGCCGGCCCGACCAGCAGGCAGCGCGCATGGTCGTCGGCGGGGTCGAGCATGAGCGCGCGCGCGGCGTGACGCTGCGCGCGCGCCGGGTCGCTCGTCCTCACGGCTTCGCTCAGCTCCTCGAACGCGCGCTCGCGCTCCGCCGCGGTCGGCGGACGGTCGGCGCCCGCCTGCCGCGCGGCTTCGAACAGCGCCGCGCTCGCCGGCTCGAACGGGTCGGCGGCCATCGCCTTCACCGCGACGCGCCCGGCGGCGCCCGGGTCGGCGGCGAGCAGCTCCTGCGCGGCGGCGCGCAGCTCGGCGGCGGCGGCACGGTCCTCCGCAGCGACGGCGACGACGTCGGTCTGCGGGATCGCGCGCGCCTGCGCGACGCGCTGCAGGAAGCCCGCGTAGCGCGCCCAGGCGACGGCCAGCTCGTCGAGCGTCGCGTTCACCAGCGCGAGCTCGCGCAGCAGGATGCGGCGCACGCGCAGGTCGCGCTCCCACAGACGGATGGCGCGCTCGCTCGCCGCGTCCTGCGCGCTGACGTTCTCGCCGTGGATGCGGTAGCGCGCCACGGGCGCGCGCAGCGCGTCGATCTCATGGCTCGCGGCGACATGCGCGGCCAGCCACCAGTCGCGGCACCACGCCCACGCGGGCGCGGGCGGGATCGCCTGCGCGATCTCCGTGCGCAATGTGATCGAGGAGGTCGTCGCCTCGTTCTGCGCGAGCAGCCGACCGAGCGCGCGCCCGACGACGGGCAGCTCGCCGTACCAGTCGTACTTCGACGGGCGCGTGCGCTGGCCGGCGCCGTCGATCACCTCCATGTCGCCGTGCACGAGCCCGACCTCGGGCCGGCGCTCGAGCACGTCGAGCTGGCGGGCGAGGCGGTCCGGCAGCCACTCGTCGTCGGCGTCGAGCAGCGCGACGAAGCGGCCGCGTGCAGCCGCGATCCCGCGATTCGTCCCGACCGCCGGGCCTTGGTTCTCCTGCCGGATCACCGTGATCGCATCGCCGAAGCCGGTGAGCAGCTGCGGCGTCGCGTCGGTCGAGCCGTCGTCGATGACGATCAGCTCGAGCGCGCCGTCGGGAAGGCCCTGCTGCCCGAGCGCGCTGCGCACCGCCCGCTCGACGTAGGGCGCGTAGTTGTACGCGCAGACGACGCACGTGACGAGCGGATCCATCGGCCAAGTGGATCGGCCTGCCGCAGCCTGTCTTTAGAGCCGCTTTCGACCTCCGCCCTACAACTGTCCGGCGAGTCGTCCGACGGCTCGCAGAGGATCACCCTGGGCTCCACATCCCGCCCGTGCCAGAAGCGCCCCGGTCAATCCCTTCTCGGCCGGGGCGCTTCGCGTTCAGCTACGCATGTGCAGCCGCGGGAGCGGCGGTAAGGCGCCGTGTCAGCGCGTCGCCGTCGAGCGCGATGACATCGCTCCCGGTTGCGCGGGCGAGCCGCTCGTGGCCGGCGCAGGCGCGGTGGAGCGGGACGTAGGCGTGGGTGGCCATGTGGAGACGGGCGTCGCGCTCGGCGGTGGCGGGCTCGATCAGGACGGTGACGTCGGCGGCGGTGTCGAGGTCGGCGCCGGCCGTGGAGCAGGCCGCGAGCACGCGCGCCTCGATCGTCTCGGGCGGGCCGTCGACCGCCGGGTCGGCGAGCAGGTAGAGGCACGCGCTCGTGGCCGGCGTCGTCGCCGCGCACCACTGCGCAAGCAGCTCGGGCAGGCGGTCCTCGCCGCGCCATGCCGGGGTGGCGAGCACGCGCAGCGCGACGTCCTCGGCAAGCGGCCAGGGCTCGGCGGCGGCGGGATCTGCCGCCTGCGGCGTACGCGCGGCGAGCACGTGCAGCCGCACCGCGGGGTCGGCGGGATCGACGACGATTCGCGCGGGGTCGACGCCGGCGCCGGTCCAGGCTGCGCGCGCGGGCTCGTCCGCGACCCACAGCTCGTCGAGCGGCGGCAACGGCGCCGGCGGCGCGCTCGCAGGCTGGACGATCACGAGCCGCCCGGCGCTCGCGCCACGTCGCGCCGGCGGCCAGGTCGTGCGCACCTCGACGTCCGCGGTGTGCGGCAACGGCGGGTCGGCGGAGCCGATGCGCTGCACGCGGATCGCCGCGCCGGGCGTCGCGCCCTCGCCCTCCCACAGCACGGCGACCTCGTCGGGCTCGCGCGTCACCCGCCCCGGACGCTCGCCCGCGTAGTACGCCTCCAGCTCGTCGACGTAGTCGCCGAACGCGCGCGGCGGCTCGATCCCCGCCTGCAACCGCTCCAGCAGGCCCGGCTCGTCGGCGAGCCGATCGAGGGCGGCGGCGAGGGCGTCAGCGTCGAGCGGGTCGATCACGAGCCCGTCGACCCCGTCGCGCACCGCCTCGGCGAGTCCGCCGAGGCGCGGCACGACCAGGGGCACGCGCGCAGCAAGGCACTCGGCCGCGGCGAGCGGCGCGCAGTCCCACCACATCGACGGCAGTACCGCGACGTCGACGCCGGCGAGCACGTCGGCGAGCTGCGCGACGTCGAACGTCCCGTGCAGCGTGGAGACCCCGCGCGCGTCGAGCGCGCGCAGGCGCGGGGCGAAGGCGTCGGGCACCTCGCCGTGGATCTCCACGCGTACGTGCGCCCGCGTCCGCTGCGCGGCCTCGACGAGCAGCTGCGGCCCCTTGTGCGGATAGGCCGAGCCGAGAAAGCCGACCGTCAGCGTGCCGTCCGCCGCGACGCGCCCCGGCGCCCGCGAGCGTCCGAGCCGCTCCCAGATCTCCATGTCATGGGGCATCCCCTGGCGCACGACATCGACGAGGTCGGCCGGGTAGCCGGCGCCGAGCAGCGTGCGGCGCACCGCGTCGGAGACCGCGAGCACGCCCGTCACCCCGCGCGCGACGCGCGCGCGGATCTCCGACAGGCGCCGCGCGTAGTCGGCCGGATCGTGCCCGCCGGTGCACGTCGCGCACCGGCGCCCGTCGCCGGGTCCGGCGCAGATCGTGCCGTCCGCCGTCATCAGATAGGCGCGCGGGCAGATCAGCCAGTAGTTGTGCGTCGAGAACCAGCTCGGCAGCCCCCGCGCGGCGACCTGGTCGATCAACGCCGCGCCGAGGTTGTAAGGTTGTGGAAGTGCACGGCGTCCGGTGCGAGGCGGTCGAGCGCCGCCGCGAACGCGGCCGTGATCGGCGGGTCGTCGAGCTCGCGCAGCGGCTGTTCGCGGTCCCACAGCCCGTGCCGGCGGTTGTGGACGCCGAGCAGCCGCACGCCGTCCTCCTCCCACTCGGCGACGTGGTAGGCGCCGTGCGCGGGCGCCGGCTGCACGGCCGCGTGGAAGACGCTCACCTCCCAGCCGCGCCGCGCCAGCTCCTTCGCCGCCAGGCGCGGCACGGTCGTGCCGCCGCCCGGGTCGTTCCAGCCGAAGGCGGTCATCAGCAGGCGTCGAGCCATCGCCCCGGTTGATCGGCGGCGGGAGCGCCGGGTTGAGCCGGCCCTCAGGCGTGTGCGGGCTCGAGCGCCAGCTCGGGCTGCATGCCCGCGCCGCGGCGCGGAACCGACAGCGCGGCGGCGATCGCGAGCGCGAGGAAGCCTGTCACGACGGCGAACGCGACCGTGAATCCGTGCTCGGTCGGCAGCGCGCTCCCGATGACGGTGGCGGCGATCGCGCTCGCGGCGATCTGCGTGCCGAACGCGCCGCCGACGGTGCGCGCGATCGTGTTGATCCCGGTCGCGACGCCGGTCTGATCGGCGGGCACGGCCTCGACGATCAGGTTCGGGAGCGCGGCGTAGACGAGCCCGATCCCGAGGCCCATCAGCACGGTGGCGACGAGGAACTCCGGCCGTGTGCCGTGCGCGACGGTCAGCAGTGCGAACGCCGCCGCGGTCGCGATCGTGCCGGCGACGAGCGGGATGCGTGAGCCAAAGCGACGCTCGAAGCGCCCGGCGCAGGCGCTGACCACCAGCATCATCACCGTCAGCGGCACCATGAAGACGCCGGCGCCGGTCACGGAGGAGCCGAAGCCGTAGCCGGCGGACCTCGGCGTCTCGACGAACTGCGGGATCAGGACGAAGCCGGAGTACATGCCCGAGCCGATCAGCGCGGCGGCGAGGTTCGTCGTCCAGACGCCGCGCAGCCGCATCACGCGCATGTCGACGAGCGGCACGCGGGCGCGCCGCTCCACGCGGATCCAGGCCAGCAGGATCACGACGCCGGCGATCGCAAGGCCGAGCAGCTGCGGCGAGCCCCAACCCCAGGTGTCGGCCTCGCTGAGGGCGTACAGCAGCGCCGCGAGCCCGATGCTCAAGAGCGTCGCCGCACGCCAGTTGATCGTCGCGTGCGCGCGCACGGGCGACTCCGGGATCAGCACGGCGGCGCCGATCGTCGCCAGCACGACCGGTCCGAGCGGCAGCCAGAACAGCCAGTGGTAGCTGAGGTGGTCGACGATCACGCCGGCGAGCACGATCCCGAGGCCGCCGCCGATCCCCAGCAGCGCGGACATGATGCCGATGCTGCCGGGCACGCGCTCGCGTGGGAACTCGTCGCGGATGATGCCGAACGCCAGCGGGAACATCCCGCCCGAGATGCCCTGGATGATGCGCCCGGCGATCATCGGGCCGATCGAGGTCGCGAGCCCGCTGATCGTCGTCCCGACCGCGAGCGAGATCAGCACGACCACGAGCACGCGCTGCTTGCCGTGGATGTCGCCGAGGCGCCCGACGAGCGGCGTGGCGATCGAGGCGCTCAGCAGGTAGGCGCTGAAGATCCATGAGGCGCCGCGTGCGGAGGCGTGCAGGTCGGCCTGGATCGCGGGCAGCGCGGGGGCGACGAGCGACTGCATCAGCGAGTAGCTGATTCCGGCGACGGCGAGGCAGGCGAGCGTGATGCCCGGGCGGCGACGTGCGGGCGCGTGGGCGGGCATGTGGCGAGGGTAGCGACCGTCTCTACCTCACTAACCTTGTCATCTCGACTGGGATGATGCGGTTTGTGTATAGTCTCGAAACCCAACCAGGTTTAGGCTATTTCAGGAGGACGTGCTCGTGAGGAACCGCTTGCCGATCGCCGTGCTGCTCTTGGCCCTCGTCGCGCTCGCCGCGTCCGGGTGCGGTGGGGCGTCCGACAGCAGCAGCGACAGCGGATCGTCGGGCGGCGACGCCAAGACGACGCTCTCGCTCGTCGCCTACTCGACCCCCGAGGTCGTCTACGACCAGATCATCCCGGACTTCCAGAAGACCTCCGCGGGCGAGGGGATCGGCTTCCAGACCTCGTACGGCGCCTCGGGCGACCAGAGCCGTGCCGTCGACGCGGGCCTGAAGGCCGACGTCGTGACGTTCTCGACCGAGCCCGACATGACGCGGCTCGTCGACGACGGGCAGGTCGCGGCCGACTGGAACCAGACCCCCACCAAGGGCCTCGTGACGACGTCCGTCGTCGCCTTCGTCGTGCGCAAGGGCAACCCCAAGCACATCAAGACGTGGGACGACCTGCTCAAGCCGGGGGTCAAGGTGCTGACGCCCAACCCGTTCAGCTCGGGCGCGGCGAAGTGGAACCTGCTCGCCGCCTACGGCCAGGCGTCGCACGCCGGCAAGGACCCGCAGGCCGGCCTCGACTACGTCAAGCAGCTCATCACCCAGCACGTGCCGGTGCAGGACAAGTCCGGGCGCGACGCGCTGCAGGACTTCACCTCCGGCAACGGCGACGTGCTGCTCTCCTACGAGTACGAGGCGACGACCGCGCAGAAGAAGGGCGAGGACGTCGACTACGTGCTGCCGGACGACACGATCAAGATCAACATCGACATCGCGAAGACGAAGCAGGCGCCCGCCGCGGCGCAGGCGTTCCTCGACTACGTGCTCTCGAAGCCCGGCCAGCAGCGCTTCGCCGACTGGGGCTACCGGCCGGTGAACGCCGACGTGCTCGCCGCCAACAAGTCCAAGTTCCCCGACCCGCCCGGCCTCTTCACGATCGAAGACCTCGGCGGCTGGAGCAAGGTCGACGACCAGTTCTTCGACGTCGACAAGGGCTCGATCGCAAAGATCGAGGAGGACGCGGGGGTCTCGACGGCCAAGTGAGCGCGACCGCCGTCACTCCGCGGCCCGGCCGCACGCCCGCTGCGGCACGCCCCGCCCGGCGCTCCTCGGGAGCGCTGGGCGTCGGCATCGCCACGCTGTGGCTGAGCGTCATCGTGCTGCTGCCGCTCGCGGCCGTCGTCGTGCACTCGCTCGACGGCGGCCTCGGCGCGTTCTGGGACGCCGTCTCCAGCCGCCAGGCGGTCGCGGCGCTGCGCTTCACCGTGCTCGTCTCGCTGCTGGCGGCGGCGATCAACGTCGTCGGCGGGACGCTGATCGCGTGGGTGCTCGTGCGCGACCAGTTCCCCGGCAAGCGCGTGCTCAACGCGCTGATCGACCTGCCGTTCGCGCTGCCGACGATCGTCGCCGGCCTGACGCTGCTCGCGCTCTACGGCCAGAAGAGCCCGCTCGGCATCGACGTCGCGCTGACGCAGACGGCCGTCCTGCTCGCGCTGCTGTTCGTGACGCTGCCGTTCGTGATCCGCTCCGTGCAGCCGGTGCTGATCGAGCTCGACCGCGAGATGGAGGAGGCGGCCCTGTCGCTCGGCGCGCGCAACGTGACGATCTTCCGCCGCATCGTGCTGCCGAACCTCGCGCCGGCGATCTTGAGCGGGGCGGCGCTCGCGTTCGCGCGCGCGGTCGGGGAGTTCGGCTCGATCGTGCTGATCTCGGGCAACATCCCGTTCAAGACGCAGGTCAGCTCCGTCTACGTCTTCAAGCTGATCGAGAGCGACGCGCCGACGCAGGCGGCCGCCGTCTCGACGGTGCTGCTGCTCGTCTCGCTGCTCGTGCTGCTCGGGATCCGCGCCGTCGGCCGCCGCTGGGAGTTGCGCCATGACCGTTGACCGCGGCTGGCGGCTCGGCCTGCGCACCGTCGCGCTCGCCTACCTCGCGCTGCTGCTGCTCGTGCCGGTCGGGCTCGTCTTCTACCGCACCTTCGAGCACGGGGTCGGGGCGGTGTGGGACTCGATCACGACGCCCGCGGCGATCCACGCCTTCCAGCTCACGCTCGAGGTGACGGCGATCGCGGTGCCGCTCAACACGCTCTTCGGGATCGTGATGGCGCTCGCGCTCGCGCGCGGCCGCTTCCCCGGCAAGGCGCTGCTCGACGCGCTGATCGACCTGCCGTTCGCGATCTCGCCGATCGTGATCGGCCTGTCGCTGATCCTCGTCTACGGCGTGCACGGCTGGCTCGGCGGCGCGCTCGCCGACGCGGGCGTGCAGGTGATCTTCTCGGTGCCGGGGATCGTGCTGGCGACGGTGTTCGTCTCGCTGCCGTTCGTCGTGCGCGAGGTGACGCCGGTGCTGCGCGAGATCGGCGACGAGCAGGAGCAGGCGGCGGCGACGCTCGGCGCCAACCGCTGGCAGACGTTCTGGAGGATCACGCTGCCGGCGATCCGCTGGGGCGTCGCCTATGGCGTCGTGCTGTCGGTCGCACGGGCGATCGGCGAGTTCGGAGCGGTGAGCGTCGTCTCGGGGAAGATCTCCGGCAAGACCGAGACGCTCACGCTGCTCGTCGAGAAGCGCTACGGGAACTTCGACCTCGCGGGCGCGTACGCCGCCTCCGCGCTGCTGGCCGTGATCGCGCTCGGCACGCTGCTCGCGATGACCTTGATCAAGCCACGACGCGAGGAGGGGGAGACATGATCTCTGTTGCCGGTGTCACCAAGAAGTTCGGGGACTACGTCGCCCTCGACGACGTCTCGCTCGACGTCCCGGACGGGTCGCTGACGGCGCTGCTCGGCCCGAGCGGCTCGGGCAAGTCGACGCTGCTGCGGATCATCGGCGGGCTCGAGTCGCCCGATGCCGGCCGCGTCGAGATCCATGGTGAGGACGCGACGCCGATCACCCCACAGAAGCGCGGGATCGGCTTCGTCTTCCAGCACTACGCAGCGTTCAAGCACATGACCGTGCGCGACAACGTCGCGTTCGGGCTCAAGGTCCGCAAGCGCCCGAAGGACGAGATCCGCGACCGCGTCGACGAGCTGCTCGCGATCGTCGGCCTCGCCGGCTATCAGACGCGCTACCCGAGCCAGCTCTCCGGCGGCCAGCGCCAGCGGATGGCGCTCGCCCGCGCGCTCGCGGTCGAGCCGAAGGTGCTGCTGCTCGACGAGCCCTTCGGCGCGCTCGACGCGCGCGTGCGCGCGGACCTGCGCGAATGGCTGCGCAAGCTGCACGACGAGGTCCACGTCACGACGCTGCTCGTCACGCACGACCAGGAGGAGGCGATGTCGATCGCCGACCAGATCGCGGTGATGGACAACTCGCGGATCGAGCAGGTCGGCGCTCCGCGCGAGCTCTACGACCGTCCGGCGACGCCGTTCGTGATGAGCTTCCTCGGCCCCGTCTCGCAGGTCGGCGAGGCGCTCGTGCGCCCGCACGACATCTCGCTCACGCCTCACGCCGAAGGCGACGGCGCGCGCGAGGCGATGGTGAGCCGCGTCGTGCACCTCGGCTTCGAGGTCCGCGTCGAGCTGATGCTCACCGACGGCAGTGCCGTCACCGCCCAGCTGACCCGCACCGAGGCGGACGAGCTGGAGTTGAGCCGCGGCGACATCGTGTGGCTGCGCACGGCCGGTTCGGCGACGCTGCCGGTCTGAGCGCGACGCTAGGCTGCGCAGCGTGCCGGAGCCGCTGCAGCTGCTGATCTACGACTACGTGGCCGACATGGCGCAGCGCCGCGCACCGCACCGCGAGGCGCATCTCGCGCTGATCCGCCGCTATCAGGCCGACGACCGCCTCGTGATCGCCTGCGGCGTCGGCGATCCGGTCCACGGCGGCCTGCTCGCCTTCCGCACGGTCGCCGACGCCGAGGCGTTCGCCGCCGTGGATCCCTACGGCTCCGCTGGGCTCGTCGTCAGCTCACGCGTGGAGCCGTGGGCGGTCGTCGCGCCGAGCACGCGAGAATAATTTACCTTGACTTACCAGTTATAAGTTCTGTAAGCTTCTGGTTTCCAGGGGCTATGGCACTACCGGGTGTGCCGCAGACATGCCTGCGCCTTGTGCCGTGCCAGAACGGGGGAAAGGGGGTCCCGACCACGCAAGGCACTTTGTACGCACTCTATTGAGTGGGGCGGATCCCGCTCGTGTGAATACGACTGGAGGAAGCACATGCGCACTCCGATGCGGCTCATCACCGCTGCGCTCTTCGCGGCGCTTGCACTCGCAATCATGGTGCAACCCGCCGTGGCGGCGAGATCGCTGTCGATCGAAGGTGAAACGACGCTCTCTCTAAATGGGAACATGACGTTCAGAGGCGAAAGCGTCGAAGTCATATGCCCGATCACGCTCGTGAGAACGATGTCCCGATTCATTCCGAAGATCATCGGGATACTAAAGGGACGTGTCATAGCGGTCATCCTGCCGGCTCCGAGAACGTGTAGAACGAGCACCGGCACGTTGACGGAAATAACACCGCTAGAAGTCGAAAGAGGGGCGGAAGAAGTCTGGCGCCTATATTATCGAGGGTTCACGGGGACACTACCGTCGATAATCAAGATAAGACTACGCATCGCGGGATTCCGGATACGAATAGTCATAAACATCCTCGGCACTCCTGTCGCGTGTCTATTCGAAGGGGAAATCGAAAACGACGACAACCTCGGCAGAGAAGGCCTGCTCACGGAAACGACGATCGTCGAACCGAGCACGCTTGCGCTCAGAGAAGGCAGCGGACTCTGTCCGAGAAGAGTCGAAGTGAGAGGCACGCTGAGACCGCTAAACACCGTGCGGTACCGGCTAGTCTGAGCTCCACCGACATGTGACGACCTGCGCGGGGCCGCCCCGGCGGCCTCGCGTCCCGGCTACGGCAGCCGTCCCGCCCAGCGGCTCGACGCCGCCGCGGCGCCCAGCAGCAGCACCAGGCCGCCGATCGCGAAGGCGGCGGTGACCTCGCGCTTGGTGGTGCGCGTGCCGAGCTGGGAGCCGAGCGTCTGGTAGACGGAGGAGAGCTGCTGGTCGTCCTCGGCGGTGAAGGCACGCCCGCCGGAGGCCTCGGCGATCTGTCTCAGCGTCTCGGGGTCCGGTGCCACCGACAGCCGCGGCGGCCCGAAGCCCGGGTTCGGCACGGTCGCGTCACGCGTGCCGAGCGCCACGGTGTAGATCGGGATCTTCATCTGACCGGCCTGCTCGGCGACCGCGACGGGATTGCTGCCGGCGGTCGTCGCGCCGTCGGAGAGCAGCACGACCGCCGACGGCGGGCGCTTGCCGTCCAGCCCCTTCGGCTCGTGCTGCAGCGCGCCCAGCGCGACCTGCAGCGCGTCGCCCGTGGCGGTGCCGCCATCGGCGATCTGCGCGTCGATCATCCGCCGCACGAGGTCGTGGTCGGTGCTGGGCGTCTGCGTGCCGTCGGGCGCTTCGGCGAACGTCGTCACGCCGACGCGGATCCCGCGCGGGAGCTTGTCGATGAACTGCTGCGCGGCGCGCTTGGCGGCCGTCAGCCGGTCGGGGTTGACGTCGGTCGCCATCATCGAGCGCGAGTGATCGGTCACGAGCATGATCGAAGCGCGCCTGATCGGCACGGCCACGTCCTTCTGCGGCTTCGCGAGCGCGAGCGAGAGCAGCGCGAGCGCGCTCAGCAGCAGCGCCGCCGGCAGGTGCCGGCGCCAAGCCGGCGTCGTGCCCGCCGCCAGCTTCAAGGTCGTCAGCGCGGGGAAGCGCACCGCGTAGCGGCGCGCCCGCTGGCGGCTGGCGACCTGGGCGGCGAGCGCCGCCGGCACGAGCAGCAACGCCAGCAGGAACGTCGGATTCGCAAAGCTCACCTGAGACGCCTCCCCAACTCGCCCAGCCAGTCGCCCTCGGTCGAGAGCACGACGTGCTCGATCGCGAGCCGCCGCAGCTCGGTCGCGACGTGCGCGCGCCGCTCGGCCTCGAGCGCCGCGAAGCGCTCGCGCACGCGCGCGCGGCTCGTGTCGATCTCCACGCGCTCGCCCGTCTCGGGGTCGATCAGGGCGAGTCGCCCGACGGCTGGCACCTGCGCCTCGCGCGGGTCGCCGACCTCGATCGCGAGCACCGAATGGCGCGCGCGCAGCACGCCGAGCGGGCGCGTCCAGCCGTGCTGGTCGCGGAAGTCGGAGACGATCACGACGAGACCCGGTTGCGTCGCGACCTTGCCGACGCGCCGCAGCGAGTCCGCCAGCGCGGCGCGGTCGCGGTTGCCGTCCGCGGCGACGCCCTCCCCCAGCGCGCGGCGCAGCGCGATCACGCCCGGCTTCGAGGCCCGCGGCGGCAGCAGCCGCGGCCGTCCGGCGCCGAACGTCATCAGCGCCACGCGGCCGGCGCGGCGCACCGCGAGGCGCCCGAGCACGAGCACCGCTCCCTCGGCGACGTCCCACTTGAGCCGCTGCGCGGTGCCGAACGCCATCGACGGCGAGACGTCGAGCACGATCCACGTCGTGAGGGTGCGCTCGGGCACGTGCAAACGCACATGCGGCACGCCCGTGCGCGCGGTCGCGGCGGGATCGATCTGGCGGACGTCGTCGCCCACTTCATAGGGGCGCAGCTGCGCCAGCTCGGTGCCCGCGCCGAGCCCCGCCGCACGGCGGTCGCCCGGCAGCGCGCCGGCCGCCCGCCGCGCGATCACGAGGTCGAGCGAGGCGAGCAGCCCGTGCGGGATCGGGCCAGGACCCTGGCGCGCGACGGGGGGACGGAGGCCGGTCGGGCTCATCGCGCTAGGCCGCGCTCACCCGCCGCGTGATGTGGTCGGCGGGCGGCTCTTCGACGGTTGCCAGCACGCGCTCGAGGATGTCGTCGGCGGTCACGTCCTCGGTCAGCGCGTCGTAGGAGAGCACGAGCCGGTGGCGCAGCACGTCGGCGGCGAGGTCGCGCACGTCGGCGACGGCAACGTAGCCGCGGCCGCGCAGCATCGCGAGCGCACGCGCCGCCTGCACGAGCCCGATCGGCCCGCGCGGGCTGGCGCCGAACTCGATGAACGAGGCGACGTCCTCGAGCCCGTGGGCTTCCGGTCGGCGCGTCGCGTCGGCGAGCGCGACGGCGTAGCCGATCACCTCGCGGTCGACGAGCACGGCCTGCGTCGCGTGCGCGAAGCGCTCGAGCTGCTCGAGCGAGAGCCGCTCGCGCGCCTGTGCCGGCTCGCCGAGCGAGCGATCCACGACGGCCGCCTCCTCGCTGCGCGACGGATAGTCGACGACGACCTTCATCAGGAAGCGGTCGATCTGCGCCTCCGGCAGCGGGTAGGTGCCCTCGGACTCGATCGGGTTCTGCGTCGCCATCACGAGGAACGGCCGCGGCACGGGGAACGTCTCGCCGCCGATCGTCACCTGCTGCTCCTGCATCACCTCGAGCAGCGCCGACTGCACCTTCGCGGGTGCGCGGTTGATCTCGTCGGCGAGCAGGAAGTTGCCGAACACCGGGCCGAGCTCGATCTCGAACTTGCCCGTGTCGGGTCGGTAGACGCGCGTCCCGACGAGGTCGGCGGGGACGAGGTCCGGCGTGAACTGGATCCGCTTGAACGTGCCGCCGAGCACCTGGGCGAGCGTCTTGACGGTGAGCGTCTTCGCGAGTCCCGGCACGCCCTCCAGCAGCACGTGGCCGCCGGCGAGCAGCGCGACGAGCAGGCGCTCGAGCATCGCGTCCTGCCCGACGATCACGCGCTTGATCTCGTGCAGCGCCTCCTCGAGCACCTCGCGCGCGTCATCGCGTCTGAGGGTGTGGTCGTCGAACGGGTCGGGGGTCACGTCACAGGCTCCTTTCGTGGTGTCAGACGAGGCGGCCGAACCAGCGCAGGGACATGCCGGCGCCGGCGAGCAGCAGCAGCAGGCCGCCGGCCGCGAACGCCGAGGTGACCTGGCGCTTCGCGGTGCGGTGGCCGAGCTGGGATCCGAGCCGCTCGTACACGGCGCTGAGGCCGTGCGCGTCGGCGGCGGTGAAGGTCTGGGCGCCCGACGCGTGGGCGATCGCGGCGAGCGCGGCGGGGTCCGGCGGGACGTGCTCCAAATGCGTCTTGCCACCGCGGCCGGGCGCCTCGATCGTGCCGTGCGCGGTCCCGAGCGCGACCGTGTAGACGGGGATGTGAAAGCCGCGGGCGACGTGCGCGGCGGCGACGGGATCGCGCCCGCTCGTCGCGCTGCCGTCGGAGATCAGGACGATCGCTCCGGGCGGACGGTGGCCGTTCTCACCCGGCACGTTGCGCAGCGCGCTGACGGCGGTCGCGATCGCCTCGCCGGTCGCGGTGCCGCCGCTGACGGCCATCTGGTCGATCGCCGCGAGCGCGTCGGCACGGCTGCGCGTCGGGCTCTGGATCACGGTGGCGTGGTTGTTGAACGAGAGCACGCCGACGTTGACGCTCGCGGGCACCTTGGCGAGGAACTCCCGCGCGGCGCGCTTGGCGGCGATCAGGCGGTTCGGGTGCACGTCGGTCGCCAGCATCGAGCCGGAGACGTCGGTCGCGAGCATGATCGAGGCACGCTCGACGGGGACAGCGACCGTGCGCTGCGGGCGCGCTGCGGCAAGCACGAGCACGGCGAGCGCGAGCGCGAACGCGAGCATCGGCAGGTGGCGGCGCCAGCGCGGGCGGCGCGGCGCGACGGACGGCTGCAGCGCGGGCGCGGCGAACGCGGCCGCGGCGGCGCGGCGGTCGCGCTGGCCCAGCGCGTACCAGGCGGCGAGCGGGGGCAGCCCGAGCAGCGCGAGCAGGACGAGCGGCGCCGCGAAGCTCACGGCGTGCGCGTCGGTTGCTTTCCGAGCTTTGCGTGCAGCGTCAGCGTGCTCCCGCCACGCTCCACGACGACGTCGACCTGCTCGCCGGGCTTGTGGTCGCCGACCGCGGTCGCGACGTCCTCAGGGGTCTGGACGGCTGCTTCGCCGACGCGCTTGATGATGTCGCCGACGCGCACGCCGGCATGCTCCGCCGGGCTGCCGGGGAAGATCTGGACCACCTTCGCGCCGTCCGGGCTCGTCGCCGAGGTCGGGCCGTCGCGCAGGCCGAGCCAGGCGTGCGGGACGCGCCGGCCCTGCTCCAGCAGCGGGACGACCTGGCGGGCGGTGTTCGACGGGACCGCGAAGCCGATGCCGATGCTGCCGTTTGTGCCGGCGGTCGCGATCTGCGCGTTGATGCCGATCACGTGGCCGCTGGCGTCGAGCAGCGGGCCGCCGGAGTTGCCGGGGTTGATCGGGGCGTCGGTCTGGATCACGTCGTTGATCGAGAACCCGTTCGGCGACTGGATCGTGCGACCGAGCGCCGAGACGATCCCCTCCGTGGCGGTGCGATCGAGCCCGAGCGGGTTGCCGATCGCGATCGCGAGGTCGCCGATCTGCACTTCGCGCGAGTCGGCGAACTTCAGCGGCGTCGCGCCCTGCGGGATCTGCGCCGGGTCGATGCTGACGACGGCGAGGTCGGTCGAGGGGTCGGTGCCGAGCACGTCGCCGCCGAGCGCGTCGCCGTCGACGCCGAAGTGGACGACGACGTGCGTGCTGCCCGCCACGACGTGGTCGTTGGTGACGAGCGTGCCGTTGCGGTCGATCAGAAAGCCGGTGCCCTCGCCCTCGTCGGTGCGGATCGAGACGACGGCGGGGGAGACGGCGGCGTAGATCGCGCCCGCGCGCGTCTGTCCATGGTGCGGCTTGACGGGCTTGCTCGCGATCGCCGGAAGTGCGGATGGGCCGCCCGAGCCGGTGCCGCCCTCGAGCAGCATCCCGGCCGCGAACGCGATGCCCGCGAGCGCGAGCGCGCCGAGTACGAGCGTGAGCACGAACGAGCCGCGGCCACGTGGCGCGCCCGCGCGCTCGCCGGCGTCCACGTCGTCCACACCGCCCGCCGTGGCCTCCGGACGCTCCGGCTTGCGCAGCGCCGCCGCCTCGTCGGCCGCTTCGCGCGCGCGCTCGGACTCCGAGCGCCATTCCCCCGTCCACAGATGCCGTGGTGACCTCATCGTGTAGCGAGGCTACCCAAGCAAGGTAACGACGTATTAAGAAGCGGCCTCGGAGTTTGATGAGGATCTTGCCAGGTATCCCCGGGAAGGAGGCTGGCTCGTGGCGCGCGACCGCGCGGAGGCCGCTAGCCGTCAGAGGCCGCCGTGAGGCGCGCCAGCTCGTCGTCGTCCAGTTGCAGCTGCGCCATCGGCAGCAGCTCGGCGAGCTGCTCTGTCGTGCGGGCGCTCGCGAGCGGCGCGACGATCCCCGGCCGCGTGAGCAGCCAGGCGAGCGCGACCGCGGCGAGGCTCGTCGCGTGCGCGGCGGCGACCTCGTCGAGCACCGCGAGCACGGCGACGCCGCGCGCGTCCATCAGCGGGTTGGCCTCCTCGGCGCGCTCGCTCTCGACGACCTTGCCGGGGCGGTACTTGCCCGTCAGGAAGCCCTTCGCGATGCCGAAGAAGGGGCAGACGGCGAGCTGCTCGCGCACGGCCAGCTCGGCCAGCGGGCCCTCGTAGACGTCGCGCTCGACGAGGTTGTAGTGCGGCTGCAGCGCGACGTAGCGCGCGAGCCCTTCGCGATCGGAGACGGCGAGCGACGCGGCGAGCCGCTCGGCGCTGTACTCCGAGGCGGCGATGTAGCGCACCTTGCCCTCGCGCACGAGCGCGTCGAGCGCCCGCAGCGTCTCCTCCAGCGGCGTGTCGGGGTCGTCGACGTGCGTGTAGTAGAGGTCGATCCGATCCGTGCGCAGCCGCTGCAGCGAGAGCTCGGCGCGGGCACGGATATGCTCGGGTGCGAGTCCGTCTCCGCCGCCGCCGACCTTCGTGCCGATGATCATCCGATCGCGGTTGCCGCGCGCGGCCATCCAGTCGCCGATGATCCGCTCTGACTCGCCGCCGTCGTGGCCGGGCACCCAGCGCGAGTAGCCGTCGGCGGTGTCGATGAAGTTCCCGCCGGCGGCGGCATACGCGTCGAGCACTGCGAAGGACTGCTCGGCGTCGGCGGTCCAGCCGAAGATGTTGCCGCCGAGGCAGAGCGGGAAGACGTCGAGGTCTGTCGTGGAGATCGTGGTCATGGCGCGACCGTACCGGGCCGACCGAGCGGTCGGTCAGAGAGGGCGGGCGTCTACCCCCCGTTCGGGGGCGGCGCGCTGAGCAGCACGTCGTTGCCGAACGGGTCGGTCACGAGCGCTCCGTCGTCCCACTCGCGCGTGGCATAGCCGGCGGCCGCGGCTCGCTCCGCCACTTCCCGGGGCCGCGGCGTGAGCAGCTCGACGTGGTGCAGGCCGCGCGTGCCGGGCGGCCGTGGCGGCCCGCCCGCGCTCGACCAGGTGTTGAGCCCGACGTGATGGTGGTAGCCGCCGGCGGCGACGAACAGCGCTCCCGGATAGCTGCGCACGGTGACCTCGAAGCCGAGTGCGTCGGCATAGAAGCGCTCGGCTGCGGCGAGGTCGGCGACGCGCAGGTGGACGTGGCCCATGCGAGCGTCGGTCATCCCGGCGTCGGTCGCCTCGCCGCCGCGCAGCTCGCCCGCCAGCTCCTGCAGGTCGAGCGGCAGCGTCGCCATCTCCAGCTCGCCGTCGCGCCGGCGCCACTCCTCGCGCGGGCGGTCGTGGTAGATCTCGATCCCGTTGCCCTCGGGATCGGAGAGGTAGAGCGCCTCGCTGACGAGATGGTCGGAGGCGCCGCTGAGCGGCCAGCCGGAGGCGACGATCCGCCGCAGCGCGCGCGCCAGCTCGAGGCGACTCGGCAGCAGGAGCGCGAGGTGGAAGAGGCCGCATCCGCTCGCCGGCGGCGTCGGGGCGTCCGCGTCACCGAGGAGCTCGACCAGCGGCGGGCCGCCGGCGGCGGGGCGGAGGCTCGCGCGCTCGCCGTCGTGGGCCGGCGCGCGCAATCCGACGACGCGCTCGTAGAAGGTTCGCGCGCGCGCGAGGTCGGCGACCGTGAGCGCAACGCGGCCGACCGAGGTGGCGGGATCGAGTGTGGGCATCCGCACATGGTTGCACGCACGTCGATCTCCACCGGCTTGCATAATCGATCTTCGAAAGGACGATTAACGTGGTGAACGGACGTTGCGCCCGCGGGGTGCCGCAGATATAATGCGCGTCGTTACGGGGCGAATGCCCACGTGCCAGCAGTTAATTTGGGGGAGGCTCTCAGGTCGTGCTGGTGCGCTGTCCAACAACGGGGGACTGAGACGACCATGCACGAAATCGGGCAGGCGACCTTCACGCGCCGCAAGCACGCGGACGCGCGCGACCGCGCCCCGCAGCCGACGCGCCTGGAGGAGGACCTTCAGGCCTACTACGTCGAGGCCGAGGAGGAGAACCTCTTCGAGAAATGGGAGCGCGGCGAGGCGCGCGGCGACTCCACGACGCCGTCGATCTGCTCGCCCGAGTACCGCGAGTGGATGGTCGAGCGCCTCGGCGAGTTCCTCGAGCACGACAAGGAGCGCAAGCTGCTGAGCGTCGGCGCCGGCAACGCGATGGTCGAGCGCATGCTCTGTCGCGACGGCTACCACGTGCTCGCCGTCGACGCGCTCATGGCTGCCGTCGAGATCGCGAGTCGCCACGGCGTGCCGGCGATCGCGCGCGACATCCGCGCGTGGGACCCGGCGCCCGACGCCTGGGACGTGATCTACGCCGACGGCCTCATAGGCCACCTCTACGACGAGTTCGGCGGCTGCCAGACGGTCCTGCGCCGCATGCGCGGCTGGCTCACCTCCGCGGACGGGATCGTCGTCGTCTCCAACGACGTGCCGCCGGGCGAGGATCCGGTCAAGCCCGCGCCGGGCGTCAACGGCTTCCACTGGCTCTCGACGCAGTGGATCGCCGACGCGTTCGTCGAGGCCGGCTTCACGCCGATCCTGACGACCGAGTTCGTCTACGAACGGCCGCTGTCCGGGCCGCGCCGCCGCGCGATCATCGCCGCCAAGCCGGCCGCGTAGGGAGGACGCGGCGCCGTGCCGATGCAGGCGAGCCTCGCTGCGCGCCTGGAGCGCGAGCTGCCCGCGATCGTCGAGCACTACGGGACCCCGTTTCATCTGTATGACGAGGCGGGGATCCGCGCGACGACCGACCGCCTGCTGGCGGCGTTCGAGGGGACGCCGTTCCGCGAGTACTACGCGGTGAAGGCGCTGCCGAACCCGGCGATCCTGCGGCTGCTGCGCGAGCGCGGCTGCGGCTTCGAGTGCGCCTCGATCGCCGAGCTCAAGCTTTCGCGCATGTGCGGTGCGAGCGGCGAGGACATCTTCTTCACGTCGAACAACACGCTGCACGAGGAGTTCGACCGTGCGTTGGAGCTCGACGCGATCGTCAACGTCGACGACGTGACGATGCTCGCGAAGCTCGCACGGGCGCCGTCGCTGCTCTCGTTCCGCTTCAACCCCGGTGGGGAGCTCGTGGGCGAAGGCATGATCGGCAACCCGCTGGAGGCGAAGTTCGGCGTCCGCCGCGACCAGCTCGTGGCCGCCTATGCGGCGGCGCAGGCACTCGGCGCCCGGCGCTTCGGCCTGCACGCGATGGTCGCGTCGAACCGGCTCGACGTCGAGCCGCTGCTCGCGACGCTCGCGATGCTGCTCGAACTGGAGCAGGAGCTGCACGACCAGCTCGGGATCGCGTGCGAGTTCGTCAACTTCGGCGGCGGGCTGGGGATCCCGTATCGCCCCGGAGAGCCGGAGCTCGACGTCGAGGCGCTCGGCGCGGGCGCCGTGCGGCTGCTCGACGCGCACGCGGAGCTGACCGGCCGCCGCCCGGCGCTGTTCGTCGAGTCCGGACGCTACGTGACCGGTCCGCATGGCGTGCTCGTCACGACGGTCGCCAACCGCATGAGCAAGTGGCGCGAGTACGCCGGCGTCGACGCGGGCATGGCCGCGCTGATGCGGCCCGCGATGTACCCCGGCGCCTACCACCACGTCACGCTGCTTGGCGACGACGGCGAACGGCCGCTCGAGCGCGTCGACGTCGTCGGCGGGCTGTGCGAGAACAACGACAAGTTCGCGATACAGCGCGAGCTGCCGGCGCTGCGCGAGGGCGACGTGCTCTGCATCCACGACACCGGCGCGCACGGGATCGCGATGGGCTTCAACTACAACGGCAAGCTCAAGCCGCAGGAGCTGCTGCTGCGCGCCGACGGCGGCGTCGAGCTGATCCGCCGCGCGGAGGAGGTCGAGCGCGACTACTTCGGGACGCTGCGCTTCGAGGCGGACGTGCTGGCGCCGCAGGGGGTCGGGAGCGCATGAGCGCGACCGAGACGGCCGCGCACGCCGAGCTGCGCGAGCGGATCGCCGCACTGTGGGAGCAGCGCACGGAGCTGACCGAAGCGGACGCCGAGGCGCGCGCGACGGTCTTCGAGGCGGTCGGGCTGCTCGACCGCGGCGAGGCGCGGATCGCCGAGGTCGGCGAGGACGGCGAGGTCGTCGTGCACGAGTGGCTGCGCCACGTGCTGCTGCTGATGTTCCGCGTCGGCAGGCTCGAGCACTCGCAGGCGGGACCGTTTCGCTTCGCCGACCGGCTGCCGCTGAAGGAGGAGTACCCGGGCGTGCGCGTGGTGCCCGGCGCCTCCGCCCGCTTCGGCTCCTACCTCGAGCCGGGGGCGATACTGATGCCGAGCTTCGTCAACGTCGGCGCGCGCGTGGGCTCGGGCACGCTGATCGACACGTGGGCGACCGTCGGCTCCTGCGCGCAGGTTGGGCGCAACGTGCACGTCTCCGGCGGGGTCGGCATCGGCGGCGTGCTCGAGCCGCCGGCTGCCAAGCCGGTCGTGATCGAGGACGACGCGCTGCTCGGCAGCCGCTGCATCGTCGTCGAGGGCGCGCGCGTCGGCCGCGGAGCCGTGCTCGGCGCCGGCGCGATCCTCGGCCCGACGATCCCCGTCTTCGACGCCCAGACCGGCGAGGAGATCTCCCGCGGCCGCGTGCCCGACTGGTCGGTCGCGATCGCCGCCACGCGACCCCGTGAGTTCGCCGGCGGCACGTTCGGCCTCGCCTGCGTGCTCGTGATCAAGCGCCTCGCCGAGGGCGAGCGCCACGACAAGGCCGCGATCGAGGCGCTCGTGCGCGACCACGGGGCGTCGCTCTAGCCGGCGAGCAGCTCCGCGGCGCGCTTGAGCTCGGCGAGCGGCGGCGTGAAGGAGGCGCGCAGGTGGCCGGCGCCGGTGGGGCCGAGCCATGAGCCCGGGACGGTGAGGACGCCGCGGTCGGCGAGCGCCTCGAAGGCGTGGACGTCGTCGCCGTCGGACACGCGCAGCCACAGGAACATGCCGGCCTCGGCGCCCGCGTGGACGAGGCCGGCGCGCTCCATCGCGCCGGCGAGCACCGTGCGCCGCTCGGCGTAGCTCGCGCGCGCGGCCTCGACGTGCGCCTCGTCGTTCCAGGCGGCGATCGACGCCTGCTGCACGAACAGCTGCGGCGTCGTGCCGACGTCGACGCGGTGGCGCTTGAGTCGCGCGACGACCTCGGAGTCCCCGGCCGCGAAGCCCGAGCGCAGTCCCGGCACGCCGGAGCGCTTCGAGAGCGTGTTGAAGACGATCACGCCGGTGCGGTCCTCGAGCGCGAGCGCCGAGCCGGGCGGTTGCTCGCCGAACCACAGCTCCGAGTAGGCCTCGTCGACCGCGAGCAGGGCGCCGTGGGTGCGGCAGCGCTCGGCGAGCGTGGCGAGCAGCGCGGGTGGAGCGATCGCGCCGGTCGGATTGTGCGGGAAGTTGAGCCAGACGATCGCGACGTCGTCCCATGGCACCGCGTCGGGGTCGGGCAGCCAGCCGCCCGCGGCGGTGAGCGGCAGCTCGGCGATCCGCAGCCCGGCGAAGCGGGCGCTGCGCTCGGGCACGGGGTAGCCGGGCGAGCCGACGGCGATCGCGTCGCCGGGCTCCGCGAACAGCCGCGCGAGCGTCGCGATCGGCTCCTTGGAGCCGAGCGTCGGCACGATCTCGGTGTCCGGGTCGAGCCGCGCGCCGTAGCGGCGGGCGACCCAGCCGGCGATCGCCTCGCGCAGCCGCGGCAGGCCCGCGGACGCCGGATACTCGTCGAAGCGGGTCGTGGCGATCGCCTCGACGAGCGCCGCGGCCAGGAACGGCGCGATCGGGTCGCTCGGCTGGCCGAGGCTGAGGTCGACCGGCTCGATCCCGCGCGCCCGCGCCGCCTCGCGTGCGCTCGCCACGCGTGAGAGCGGATACGTCGGCGCCTGCTCGACGAACGGGTTCAGCCGCACAGGAACCCGGCCAGGACCTCGTGACAGCGGACGAGCGCGGCGATCTCCACGCGCTCGTCGGTGCGATGGGCGTAGGCGGGATCCCCCGGCCCGAAGTTGACGGCCTCGACGCCGGCGGCGGCGAGCTCGGCGACCGGCGTCCACGCCTGCTTGGGCTCCATCGACGCCCCGGACGCGCGCGCGAGCGCATCGGCGAGCGGGTTGCCGCGCGGTGGCAGCGCCCCCGGCGTCACGCCGCGCACCTCGACCTCGCCATGCGGCTCACACCAGCCCCGCAGCGTCGCCTCCGCCGCGGCGGGGGTGAGCGCGGGGTCGTAGCGGAAGTTGACGTTCGCGACCGCCTCGCCCGGGATCACGTTTGAGGCGACGCCCGCCTCCAACTGCGTCACGGACGCGACCTGGCGGTAGGTGAGCCCGCCGTGCTCGACGTCCTGCGGACCGATCGCGGCGAGCGCGGCGACCCCGCGCGCGGCGCGCTCGATCGCGTTGTCGGCGAGCCACGGACGCGCAGAATGGCCGGCGCGCCCGCGGAACGTCCACGTCGCGTCGATGTTGCCCAGGCAGCCCGCCTGCACCGCGTTGGCCGTCGGCTCCAGCACGATCGCGAGGTCGGCCCGGCACAGCCCCGGCTCACGCGCCAGCAGCGGCGCGAGCGCGCCCTCGGCAGAGGCGATCTCCTCGCGCCCGAAGAAGACGTAGCCGACGTCGACGGCCGTGTCGAGCTGCGCCAGCGCGAGCTCCAGCATCACCGCGTCGCCGCCCTTCATGTCGGCGGCGCCGAGCCCTTCGACGTGCGTCTTGGTGCGGCGCCCCGGCCAGTTGCCCTGCGCCGGGACGGTGTCGAGGTGCCCGAGCAGCAGCACGAGCGGTCGCTTTTCCCGCGCGGTCGCGCCGGCGAGGACGCACGTGTCGCCCGCGTCGCGGGCCGGGACGCCGCCGTCGACCAGCATGCGCAGCACCGCGGCCGCCAGCTCCGCCTCCGCACGCGACTCCGAGCGTGCGTCGACGAGCGCGAGCGTGCGTGCGGCAAGGCGCTCGGAGAGCGCGGCGCTGGGCTTGACGACGTCGGTGCTCATCCCCCTCCCGTCAATCCTATGGATATGGTGCGGGCATGGCGAACGCGAGGCTCGGCGCCGCCGATCTCACGCTCTCGCTGCCGGCCGCCGAGGCGGACGAGCGGTTGGCGGCAGCGCAGCGGCGGCTGCTCGCGCTGCGCCTGCAGGCGGGCGGACTGCTCGGCGACGATCGGCTCGGGCCGCCGCTGTGCGTGGTGTTCGAGGGCTGGGACGCCTCCGGCAAGGGCGGCGCGATCCGCCGGCTCGTCGCTCCGCTCGACCCGCGACACGTGCGCGTCGCGCAGTACGCGGCGCCGACCGAGACCGAGAAGCGCCACCACTTCCTGCAGCGCTTCTGGCCGGCGCTCCCGGGCTGGGGCGGGATGGCCGTGCTCGACCGCTCCTGGTACGGGCGCGTGCTGGTCGAGCGTGTCGAGGGGCTGGCGAGCGAGGCGCAGTGGACGCGCGCCTACGACGACATCGCCGGCTTCGAGCGGGCCCTCGCGGGCGACGGGACGGTGCTCGTGAAGCTGTGGCTGCACATCTCCTCCGACGAGCAGCTGCGCCGCTTCCGCAAGCGCGAGCAGGACCCGCTCAAGCGCTGGAAGCTGACCGACGAGGACTGGCGCAACCGCGAGCGGCGCGCAGACTACGAGGTCGCAGTCGAGGCGATGCTGGCGCGGACCGACCAGCCGGCGGCGCCGTGGCATGTGATCCCCGCAGAGTCGAAGGCCTACGCGCACGTGGCGGCGATCGAGCTGGTCGTCGCCGAGCTCGAGCGCGGCATGCGCGCGCATGGGATCGAGCCGCTGGAGCAGGGCGCGGCGATCTGAGCGAGGTTCGCTATCGTTCGTCGCTCGGAAGGGAAGTAGCCCTGCGACACGGCGCGTTCGTCAGCACGGCCCTCACGGGCCCGGCGCGCCGGCCGTCAGAGCGGTGGGCGAAACCTTCGAGCCAAGCGACTCGAAGGAGCCCAGATGTCGACGCGCACCGCGCTTTTGTGGTCGGTCCTGTGGACGGCGGTCGGACTTGCGTTCGCGCTGCCGCTCGCACTGCTCGGCGGCGGCGAGCAGGCCGGCGCCTACCTCGCCGGCTTCCTGATCGAGAAGTCGCTCTCGCTCGACAACCTGTTCGTCTTCGCGGTGCTGTTCGCGTTCTTCCGTGTCCCGGCCGCGCAGCGCAGTCGGGTGCTGCTCTACGGCGTCGCGGGCGCGATCGTGCTGCGCACCGTGTTCATCCTCGCGGGCGCTGCCGCGCTTGACGCATTCGCGGCCACGACCTACGTGCTCGGCGCGCTGCTCGCGCTCACGGCGGTGAAGATCGCGCGCCAGCAGGACGAGCAGATCGACCCAGACACGACGCTGGCGATGCGCGCGCTGCGCCGGGTCGTGCCGCTCGCCGACCGGTACGACGGCGACCGTCTGCTCACGCGCGTCGGCGGCCGGCGGACGGCGACGCCGCTGCTGGCGGCGCTGCTGATGGTCGCGGCGTTCGACGTGATGTTCGCGATCGACTCGATCCCGGCGATCTTCGCGATCACCCGCGACACGTTCGTCGTCTTCGCCGCGAACGCGTTCAGCCTGCTCGGGATGGTCTCGCTCTACGCGCTGCTGGAGGGGATGCTCGACCGCTTCCGCTACCTCAACGTCGGCTTGGCGGCGATCCTCGGCTTCGTGGCGGCGAAGCTGCTGCTGGCGGACGTCTGGCATCCGCCGATCGTCCTGTCGCTCGCCGTCGTGGTGGTGGCGCTCGCCGGCGCGGCGGGCGCGTCGCTGCTCGCCGAGGGGCGCGATCAGGCCCGCACGAAGCCGAGTGACTCTGCGACGGCGGCCTGATCGCCGTCGCGCGAGGCGAACGCGATCGGCTCGCCGCGGTCGGCGAGTGGCGGGATCGCGATCGACGCGAGCGCGACGTGCAGAGCGTCGAGTGCGCGCAGGCCATGGGTTCGTGCGAGCTCGAGCGCCTTCGCCTCGACGTCTGCGTCATCGGCCGCGAGGACCTTGACGCGTCCGCCCTGGCGCCGGAGGTCGGTGTCCAGCGCCGCGAGCCGGCGCGTCACCGGGACGCGCCGCCCACCGCGCCCGGCGCGGACGATCGCCGCCGAGACCTCGAGGCGGGTCCAGCGGCCGGTGTACTTCGCCACGGAGCGGTCCGCGAGCAGCTCCCTCGCCTCGGCGGAGCCGTCTTCGTCGCCCAGGTACGCCCGGGCGAGGACCGATGAGTCGACGTAGGCGATCACAGCTCTCTGTCTCGGTCCTCTTCGAGGATCCGAACTACCTCGGGAGCGATCTCCTGCAGTTCTGCGAGCCCGCGCCGATACGTCTCCTCGTCGATCGCGGGGGCGTCGACGTCCACCAGGAACCCCAGCGCCGCCGCCTTCGCGTCCGCCCGCGCCTGCCGATCCTCGGCGACGTCCGCGTCGACGGTCGCGTCGAGCAAGCTGCTCGCCCAGGCGTTCACGCTGCGCCCCTCGCGGGCGGCGCGGGCGGCGATGCGGCGGTGGAGGTCGTCGGACACGCGCAAAATCAGCTGCTTCACGGGAAGGAGGGTAGCGCCGACGCTATCATGCGTCCATGCGTGCTATCACCCCGCGCATCGCAACGATTCGCGCGCGCCTTCGCTACGCCTCCGCGTAGTCCCCGCGCAGCAGCGCCAGGTGGATCCGCTCGATGTGCGGGGCGAGCTCGACGAGGTCCTCGACGCCGCGGGTGCGCAGGTGCTCGACGATCAGCTCCCAGGCTGCGCCGGCGGCGGCGCGGAACACCCACGGCGGCACGGGGCCCAGGCCCGCGCCCTGCTTTTGGGCGGCGGCGTACGTCTCGCCGAGCACGACGGCGAAGCGCTCGTGGATCTGCGCGCGGCGCGCGAGCGCCTCCTCGCCGACGCTCAGCACCTCGATCATGAACGAGCGCGCGAACTCGGGCTCGGCCGCGAGCACCTCGAGGAACGCCACGGTGCCGGCGCGCAGGCGGGCGCGCCAGTCTTCGGTCTCCTGCGCGACCTCGGCGAGCTGGCTGAAGAGGATCTCGGTGCCGGCCTCCCAGGCGGCGAGGAAGCAGGCGCGCTTGTCCGCGAAGTGCTCGTAGAACGTCTTGCGCGAGACGCCGGCGCGCGCGACGACCTGCGCGACGGTCGTCGCCGCGTAGCCGTGCTCGGCGACGCATGCGGCCATCGCCTCCAGCAGCCGGCCGCGCTGGGAGGCGAGCACGATCTCGCGGGCCGCCGCATGGCGGCCGCGCGGGAGCGAGCGGGGGATGGGTGAGGGTGTGCTCGCCATCTGGAAACGACATGGTACAGTAGGAAACGGAGCGTTTCTACGACCAGATGATCGAGAGCGAGCACATGACCGAGACCGCCCTCCTGCCCGACCACGTCGACGTCGCGATCGTCGGCAGCGGCTTCGCCGGCCTCGGCATCGCGATCAAGCTCAAGCAGGCGGGCCGCGACGACTTCGTCGTGCTCGAGCGCGCCGACGACGTCGGCGGCACCTGGCAGGCCAACACCTATCCCGGCTGTCAGTGCGACGTGCCCTCGAACCTCTACTCGTTCTCGTTCGCGCCCAATCCCGCCTGGAGCCGGACGTTCGCGCTCCAACCGGAGATCTGGGCCTACCTGCGCAAGGTCGCCGACGACTTCGGCATCCGCCCGCACGTCCGCCTCGGCACCGAGCTGACCGGCGCGAGCTGGAGCGAGGACGAGCAGCGCTGGCACGTCGAGACCTCGCGCGGCGCCTTCACCGCGCGCGTGCTCGTCGCCGGCATGGGCGGGTTGAGCGAGCCGTCGATCCCGCAGCTGCCCGGTGCCGAGTCCTTCGCAGGCCCCGCCTTCCACACCGCCCGCTGGGACCACGACGCCGACCTCGCCGGCAAGCGCGTCGCGGTGATCGGCACCGGCGCCTCCGCGGTCCAGGTCGTCCCGCGGATCCAGCCGCTCGTCGGCAAGCTGAGCGTCTTCCAGCGCACGCCGCCGTGGATCATGCCCCACCCCGGGCGCGCGGTCCGCCCGCGCGAGCGCGGCCTCTTCCGCGTGCTGCCGGCAGGTCAGCGCGCCGTGCGCGGCGCGGTCTACTGGGGGCGCGAGACGTACGTGCTGCCGTTCAAGTTCCACCGCCTCAGCCGCGTGCCGGAGCGGATGGCGCGCGCGCATCTGCAGCAGCAGGTCGCCGACCCCGCGCTGCGCGCGAAGCTCACGCCGGGCTACGAGATCGGCTGCAAGCGGATCCTGATGTCGAACGAGTACTTCCCTGCGCTGCAGCAGCCCAACGTCGAGCTCGTGACGGCCGGTATCGCCGAGATCCGCCCGCGCTCGATCCTCACGAGCGACGGCGCCGAGCACCCGGTCGACGCGATCGTCTACGGCACCGGCTTTCGCACCAACGACATGCCCGCCGGCGAGCGACTGCGCGGCCGCGAGGGCCGGCTGCTGGGCGACGTCTGGCGCGAGCAGGGGATGCAGGCGCTGCGCGGCACGACGATCGCCGGCTTCCCGAACCTGTTCATGCTCGTCGGCCCGAACACCGGCCTCGGGCACAACTCGATCGTCTTCATGATCGAGTCGCAGCTCGCCTACGTGCTGGACGCGCTCGGCACGATGGACGCGCGCGGGGCGGCCGTGCTCGACACGCGCGAAGGCGCTCAGGCTGCGTTCAACGCGCGGCTGCAGGCCAGCATGCGCGGGACCGTCTGGACCGAGGGCGGCTGCGCGAGCTGGTATCTCGACGCGCACGGGCGCAACACGACGCTGTGGCCGGGGACCTCCTGGAGCTTCCGGCGCGCGACGCGTCGCTTCGATCCGGCCGAGCATGTGCTCGAAGCACCGACGGCTCGCCGCGCGCTCGAGCCGGCCGCCGCATTGTTGAGTTGACGTTAAGCCAAGACGTAGTACAGCGGGATGCGGTCCAACGCTCGCCCGATCTTCGGGAACGCGTTAATTCGCATTGCGCTGCACTTCCGGGACGCTGCGGCGGGGGTCGCGGGCGGACGCTTGGAGGATCGAGGGTCGTGCGGCCAACCGCGGCGCTTGACGTGACCGGACGCCCCGGCATATAACAAGCACTGACGCCGCTACATCGGGCGTCGGGGGACGATCGGGGAGCCCCGTTTTGGGGGGCCGCCATGACCACGATTCCAGTGCGTCGGGCTGCTTCGAGTTGCTCCAACTCAATGAGAACGATGTGGATTCAGACTCATAATTGTGAGCGGCTCGGGCTGGGCGACGCGCGGGCGGCATGCCGATGAGCGACGCGGCGCCGCTGGTACGCGACGACGCGGTCGCAGCCATGGGCACGAGCAGCGCAGAGCGCCCCGTCTTCGAGCTGTTCGAGGGCTTCGCGCTCACGAGCGTGCTCGCCTCGCTGGAGCGCGCCGGGCTGCTCGAGCGGCTCGAGGCCGGCGGGATTCCCGCCGACGCGGACGAGGGAGCGGACGGCCTCCCGCTCGCGACGCTCCGCTATCTCGCCCAGCGCGGGATCGTCGAGCAGCGCGACGGCGCCTTCTCGCTCACGCCGCACGGCGCGGCGATCTGCCGCGACAAGGGCTATCTCGTCTGGCTGCAGGGCGGCTACGGCGAGGTGCTCGCCGAGCTGGGCGCCTTCTCGACCGGGGCCAAGCGCTACGGCAGCGACGTGATCCGCGAGGGCCGCTGGGTCGCCGACGGCTCGGCGCTGATCGGTCGCGAGGACGTCGCGCCGCACGCCACCGCCGTGCTGGAGGGCGTCGACTTCCACCACGTCGTCGACCTCGGCTGCGGCAACGCGCGCTTCCTGCTCGCCGCCGCGCAGCGCTTCGACGTGACCGGGTTCGGGATCGACCTCGCGCCGGAGGCCTGCGAGGACGCCGAGCGCGCGATCGCCGCCGCCGGCCTCGGCGAGCGCGTCAGCGTCCGCTGCGGCGACGCCGGCGACCTGTCCGCGATCCCCGAGCTGCGCGAGGCCGACCTCGCCGTCGCCTTCTTCCTGCTGCATGAGATCTTCGAGCACGGCCGCACCGCGCTCGTCGCCTACCTGCGCACGCTCGGCGCGATGATGCCGCGCGGCGCGCACATGCTCGTCGCCGAGGTGCAGCCGGCCAGCGGCGCCCTCGACGAGCGCTGGCGCCCGGAGTTCACGCTCCTGCACGCGATCATGCGCCAGCAGCTGCTCACGGCCGACGGCTGGGACGAGGCGTTCGCCGCCGCCGGCTGGACGCATCGCGCGACGCGGGAGCTGGGACTCCCCGGCGCGGTCCTGCTGCTCTACGAGAACGCGGAGGACGCGTGATGGAGGTCGCGGAGCGCTCGGGGGTCGTGGTCACGCAGGGCCTGCCCGTGATGCAGGAGTTCGCCGGCCATCACGGGCCGGCGCCGATGTACGTGACGCCGCAGACGCTGCCGGGCACGCCCTTCAGCATCGCGGCGGTCGACGCGGCGCAGCTCGCCGGCGCGCCGCACGCGGACCTGCACGTGCACGAGGACCACGACGAGCTCTACCTGTGCGTGACGCCGGGGCTGCGCTTCGAGGTCGAGCTCGCCGACGACCGGATCGAGCTCGTCTCGCCGGCGTCGATCCACATTCCGGCGGGTGTGCACCACCGCCTGATCGTCCACGAGGTGCAGACCGACACGTGCCCGTTCCTGGGCATCCTGCTCGATCCGGGAACGGTGGCGTCGTAGGCGTGCTCGTGGCGAGGGGGAGACAGGGGGGATGGACCAGGCATCGGTAGCGGTCGCGGGAGCTCCGGGCGGCGCAGGCGTGGGGGACGCCCAGCGCGCCGAGCACCCGCGACCGCGCCTGGTCCACAGATCCGACGGTCACCTGCGCGTCGGGATCATCGGCACCGGCAACATCGGCACCGACCTGCTGCTGAAGGTCCAGCGCTCGCCGCTGCTGACGTGCAACCTGTTCGTCGGGCGCAACCTCGACTCGGTCGGGATGCGCACCGCGCGCGACCTCGGCGTGCCGGTGAGCGATCTCTCGATCGACGCGATCGCCGACGACCCGGACGGCTTCGACCTCGTCTTCGACGCGACCTCCGCGCTCGACGCCAAACGGCATTGGGAGATCCTCTCGCCGTTGGGCCTGCCCGTCATCGACTTGACCCCGGCCAAGCTCGGCAAGCTCTGCATCCCGGCGCTCAACCTCGCCGACTGCGCGCACGAGCCGAACCTCTGCATGGTCACGTGCGGCGGCCAGGCCTCGGTGCCGCTCGCGTACTGCATCGTCGCGACCCAGCCGCACGTCGACTACATCGAGATCGTCTCGACGAGCGCCTCGCGCAGCGTCGGGCCGGCGACGCGCATCAACATAGACGAGTACCTCGCCACGACCGAGGCGGCCGTGACCCGCTTCTGCGGTGTGCAGCGGACGAAGACGATCCTGATCGTCAACCCGTCGAGTCCGCCGATCACGATGCAGAACACGATCTTCGCGAAGGCCGACGAGGTCGACCTCACGACGCTCACGGCGGCCGTCGAGGAGATGGTGCGGCGCGTGCAGCGCTACGTGCCCGGCTACCGGCTCGCGCTGGCGCCGCTGCACGAGAACGGCCGCATCGCCATGACCGTGCAGATCTCGGGCGCGGGCGACTACCTGCCGGCCTACGCCGGCAACCTGGACATCATCACCTGCGCCGCGGTCGCGGCGGCGGAGGAGCGGGCGCGGGCATTGCGGCAGGAGCAGCCGGTCACCGCGCGCAGCCAGAGTTGGGGGAACTAGGGGGACTTGGGGGAATGGCAAAGATCCTGATCAGCGATCCGACGCTGCGGGACGGGAACCATGCGGTGTCGCATCGGCTGGAACCCGAGCAGATCCGCCGCTACGCGGCGGCGGCGAATGCGGCGAGAGTCCCGATCGTGGAGGTCGGCCACGGCAACGGGCTGGGGGCGTCCTCGCTGCAGGTCGGCGAGTCGCTGCTGAGCGATCGCGAGATGCTGCGGATCGCGCGCGAGCAGCTCACCGACGTCAAGCTCGGCGCGTTCGGCATCCCGGGCTTCGCGACGATGCGCCGCGACCTCGACGTCGCGCTGGAGGAGGGGGCGGACATCTTCCGCGTCGGCGCGCACTGCACGGAGGCCGACCTCACCGAGCGCCACGTCACCTACCTGTGCGAGCAGGGCAAGCCGGTCCACGGCGTCCTGATGATGTGCCACATGTGCTCCCCCGAGCGCCTCGCGGAGGAGGCGCGCAAGCTGGAGAGCTACGGGGCGCAGGGCGCGATCGTGATGGACTCGGCCGGCGCGCTGCTGATCGACGACGTGCGCCGGCGCGTCGCGGCGCTCGTCGAGGGGACCTCGATGGCGATCGGCTTCCACGGCCACGAGAACGTCTCGCTGGGGATCGCGAACTCGATCGCCGCCGTCGAGCAGGGCGCGACGATCCTCGACGGCACCGCGCGCGGCTTCGGCGCAGGCGCCGGCAACACGCAGCTCGAGGTGCTCGTCGCCGTGCTGATGCGGCTCGGCCACGAGACCGGCATCGACCTCTACGCGATGCTCGAAGCGGCCGAGCTGGCAGAGCGCGAGCTCGTGCAGACGCTGCCGGCGACCGACTCGGTGACGATCGTCAGCGGGCTCGCGGGGGTCTTCTCCGGCTACTCGAAACACGTGCGCCGGATCGCGCAGGAGTTCGGCGTCGACCCGCGCGACGTCTTCTTCGCGCTCGGCAGACGCGAGGTGATCGCCGGCCAGGAGGACGTGATCCTCGAGGTCGCCGGCGAGCTGCGCGAAGGCTTCCAGGTCCAGGTCGAGGTCGAGATGCGGATACGCGAGGAGGTGGCGTGATGGCAATGCATACCGAACAGCCCGCACAGGTGACGAGCACCGAGCGGCCGCGTGCCGCGCTGCTGGAGGCCAGCGCGCTGACCCCGCACCACGAGGCGCTCGCACGACTGCTGTGGCACGCCGAGCTGCGCGGCGAGCCGGTCGAGCCGCTGTCGGCCACGTTCCCAGAGCTGACGCTGTGGGACGCCTACCGCGTGCAGGCGATGGGCCGCGCGCTGCGCACCGCCGAAGGCGAGGAGCTGCGCGGCTGGAAGGTCGGCCTCACGAGCGCGGCGATGCAGGAGATGATGGGCGTCGAGACGCCCGACGGCGGCTACCTGCTCGAGTCGATGGTCGTCGGGTCGGGCGCGCAGCTGAGAGCCGACCGCTTCATCCAGCCGCGCGTGGAGGCGGAGATAGCGTTCCTGCTCAAGAGCGGGCTTCAAGGACCGGGCATCACGCGCGAGGAGGTGCTGGAAGCCACGCAGGCCTTCGCGCCTGCGCTCGAGCTGATCGACAGCCGCATCGCGCAGTGGCGCATCGGCATCGTCGACACCGTCGCCGACAACGCCTCCTCCGGGATGGCGGTCATCGGCGACTGGCATGACGCGGAGGACGTCCGCGTCGCAGAGCTTGGCGTCAGCCTCGCGGTGGGGCCTGACGTCGTGAGGGGGCGTGGCGAGGATGTCCTCGGCCACCCTGCCGAGGCCGTGGCATGGCTTGCCGCGACCCTGGCGGAGCAGGGCGAGCGGCTCGAGCCCGGCGACATCGTGCTGCCGGGATCGGTGGCGCGGGCGGTGCCGGTCGCTCCGGGGCAGGCGGCGTACGCGACGTTCGACCGCCTGGGGGAGGTGAGCGTGCGCCTTGTCTGATGTCGTGACCCAGGCATCGACCGAGGCGCCGCCTCTGTACCAGGTGGATGCGTACTGCCGCCGCTTCACCGCCATCGTCACGGAGTCCGCGGGGGAGGCCGTGCAGCTGGACCGCAGCGCCTTCTTTCCGGGGGGCGGAGGTCAGCCGCACGACCGCGGGACCGTGACGGACGGGGCGCGCACCTGGCAGCTGACGGGTGCGCGGGTGAAAGGGGGCGGGGCGGTCCTTGAGCTGGACGGCCCCGCCCCTCCCGTCGGCACCGAGCTGCAGTGCGAGCTCGACTGGGAGCGCCGCTACGCGCTGATGCGCACGCACACGGCGCTGCACGTGCTCTGCGCGGTCGTCTGGCGCGACTACGGCGCGAAGGTCACCGGCGCCAACATGGAGCCGCTGCGCGGCCGGATGGACTTCGAGTTCGAGCACCTCTCCGGCGAGCTCGTGCGGGAGATCGAGGCGAAGGTCAACGCGGAGGTCGCCGCCGCGCGCCCGACGCGCGTGGACTTCATGGCGCGCGCCGACGCCGACCGCGACCCGGACCTGATCCGCAACAAGGTGAGCCTGCTGCCGCCGTCGATCGCGGTCGTGCGCGTCGTCGGGATCGAGGGGCTCGACCTGCAGGCCGACGGCGGCACGCACGTCGCGAGCACGCGCGAGATCGGGCGCGTCGAGATCCCGTCGTACAAGAGCAAGGGCAGAATCAACAAGCGGCTTGAGCTGACGCTGTCAGAGGGGGAGCAGGGATGACGATGGAGCCGCACCGGCCGGTCGAGAAGCGGCCTGACTTTCCGGCGCTGGAGGAGCGCGTGCTCGCCGGCTGGCGCGAGGGGCGCGTGTTCGAGCGCTCGCTCGCCGCACGCGCCGACGGGCCGGTCTTCAGCTTCTCCGAGGGCCCGCCGACGGCCAACGGCGACCCCGGATCCCACCACGTCCTGCTGCGCTCGTTCAAGGACCTGTACCTGCGCTACAAGACGATGCGCGGCTTCCACGCCCCGCGCAAGGCCGGCTGGGACTGCCACGGCCTGCCCGTCGAGCTGTCGGTCGAGCGCGAGCTGGGGCTGAACTCCAAGCGCGAGATCGAGACGTACGGGATCGAGGCGTTCAACGAGAAGTGCCGCGAGTCCAACGCCCGCTACATCGCCAGCTGGGAGCGCCTGACCGAGCGCGTCGGCTTCTGGATCGACCTCGAGCACGCCTTCCGCACCGGCGATCCCGAGTACATCGAGTCGGTCTGGTGGTCGCTGCACGAGCTGTGGGACAAGGGGCTCATCTACAAGGGCCACAAAGTCGTCCCCTACTGCCCGCGCTGCGGCACCGGGCTCTCCTCGCACGAGACGGCGATGGGCTATGCCGAGACCGAGGACCTGACGGCGACCGTGCGCCTGCCGGTGACCGAGCCGCGCGGCCCGCTGCGCGCCGGCGACCAGCTGCTGATCTGGACGACGCAGCCGTGGACGCTGTTCGCCAACTGCGCGGTGGCGATCAGCCCGTCGCTGACGTATGTGCGCGCACGGGTCGGCGATGAGGTGCTCGTCGTCGCCGAGGAGCGCATGGCGGACCTGCTCGGCGAGGAGGCGGAGGTGCTCGAGCGCTTCGGCGGGCGCGCGATCGTCGACACGCGCTACGAGCCGCCGCTGGATCGCCTGCCCGACCACGGTCCCAAGGGCCACACCGTGCTCGCCGCCGACCACGTCGTGCTCGACAAGGGCAGCGGGCTCGTGCACACCGCGATGGCGTTCGGCGAGGAGGACTTCGTCCTCTGCGAGCGCCACGGGATCCCGCTCGTGAACCCGGTGCGCGAGGACGGCACCTACGACGAGCGGATCCGCGGCTACGAGGGCATGTTCGTCGGCGACGCGACGCCGCTCGTCGTCGAGGAGCTGCGCGCGGCCGGCAAGCTGTGGAGCGCCGCGCCGTACGTCCACAGCTACCCGCACTGCTGGCGCTGCGACTCGAAGCTCCTCTACTACGCGAAGGAGAGCTGGTACATCGCCACGCGCGACCAGCGCCACGCGATGCTCGCGCAGAACCAGCGGATCGACTGGCGTCCTGCGCACGTGCGCGACGGGCGCTTCGGCAACTGGCTGCAGGGAAACGTCGACTGGGCGCTCTCACGCGACCGCTACTGGGGCACGCCGCTTCCAATTTGGGAGTGCGACGCTACCGGCTGCGACGCGCGCCACTGCATCGGCTCCCTCGCGGAGCTGCGCGAGGTCGCCGGCGCGCTGCCCGAGGACCTGCACCGGCCGTTCATCGACGACGTCGCCTGGGGCTGTACCGTCGAGGGCTGCGGGGGTGAGATGCGGCGCGTCAAGGCGACGATCGACACCTGGTACGACTCGGCGGTGATGCCGTTCGCGCAGCACCACTACCCGTTCGAGGGCAGACGCGAGGTCGCCGAACAGTGCCCCTCGACGTTCATATGCGAGGGGATCGACCAGACGCGCGGTTGGTTCTACACGTCGCTGGCGTGCTCGACGCTGCTGTTCGACGACATCCCGTTCCAGCACGCGATCTGCGTCGGCCACGTGCAGGACGAGCACGGCCACAAGATGTCCAAGAGCCGCGGCAACGCGGTCGACCCGTGGGAGGTGCTGAACACCCACGGCGCCGACGCCTTCCGCTGGTACTACCTCGCCTCCCAGCAGCCGTGGGCCGGCTACCGCTTCAGCGCCGAGGCGGTCGAGACCGGGGTGCGCGAGCTGCTGATGCCGCTGTGGACGACGTACGGCTTCTACGTGCTCTACGCGAACATCGAGCGCTTCGACGAGCACGCGGCCGCCGGCGCGCCGCCGCTCTCGGAGCGCCCGGCGCTCGACCGCTGGGCGATCTCGCGGCTGCAGGAGCTGACGCTGCAGATGCGCGAGCGGATCGACGCGTTCGACGCGACGACGGCCGTGCGGCTGGCGGCGAAGTGGGTCGAGGACCTCTCCAACTGGTACATCCGGTTGTCCCGCCGGCGCTTCTGGAACGGCGAGCCGGCGGCGCTCGCGACCTTGCGGGAGTGCCTCGTCACGACCGCGAAGCTGCTCGCGCCCGCGGTCCCGTTCGTGGCGGAGGAGATCTACTCCAACCTCGTCGGCGGGGCGGCCGGCGACTTCGGTGCCGAGCCCGAGTCGGTCCACCTGTGCGACTACCCGGAGCCGGACGGGGCGAAGGTCGACGGGCGCCTCGACGCCGACATGGCTTTGGTGCGCGAGGCGATCGAGCTGGGGCGCGATGCGCGCGGACGCTCGAAGGTGAAGGTACGCCAGCCGCTGGCACGCGCGATCGTGTGCGGCGACGAGCGCACGCGCGACGCCGTCGGGCGGCTGCGCGACCTCGTGCTCGGCGAGCTGAACGTCAAGGCGCTCGAGACGGTCACCGACGTCGCGGAGCTGGAGCGGCCGGTCGTGCTGCCGAACCTGCAGCGGCTCGGCCCGCGCTGCGGGCGCGACCTGCCGGCGATCGTCGCCGCGCTGCGCACCCGCGACGGCGAGGAGGCGCTGCGCGCACTGCGCGACCACGGCGTCGTGACGGTCGCGGTCGCAACCGGCGACGAGCTCGATCCGACGCACACCTACGCGCTGGCGGAGAACGACATCATCGTGCGCAGCGAGCCGCGGGCGGGGCTCGTGCTCTCCACGCGCGGCGCGCTGACGGTCGCGATCGACACCGCCGTCGAAGAGCGCCTGCGCCGCGAGGGGCTGGCGCGCGAGATCGTGCGCGTTGTGCAGCAGGCACGCCGCGAGGCCGGTGTCGAGGTGACGGACCGGATCGAGCTGCGTTTGGGCGGCAGCGAGGATCTGCTTACCGCCGCGCGGACGCACGAGGGCTATGTGGCAGAGGAGACGCTGGCGACGGCGGTCGTCTACAACGGCGAGGACGCGCGCCTGCGCTCGCCCATCGACGTCGAGGGCGAGCCGCTGGCGGTTGAGGTTGTGAAGGCGGGAACGCCAGGCTAAGGAGCGGTGTGAGGCCGCCATGCGACGGCCTCACAGATCGGACTGCCAATCAGATTAGGATGATGCTCGTGTTCTTTAACTCGACGAGCTGTCCTTCGGCACCCGTTGCGACGAAGTTTGTTCTTTGGGAACAGATGCCGCTACTTGCTGCTTCCTTTTCGAGTCTGTCTCTTCCAATCGATTCTAGCGAAACGATTCTCCCGGTTGCGTCAAGTCTGGCTAGCAGTTCTATTTCTCCATCGTATAGGCATGTAGTTGGAGGAGGACCAAAGATGTCCACAGAGATAAGTATGTGCGAGTTCGCGATCTTCATGATCGCTCCGTTTATTCTGGGTAGAGTCCCTAGTATAGATTTATAGAAGAGATTCCAGTTCCCTGCAGTGCCGACTCTTAGAACTCTGATGTCGTTGACTCTCGTGGCTCCAAAGCCGCTAATTCTAGCTCTTGGTATGTCAAATCTCACTTCCGTCACGGCCCCGACTGAGGCGCCTTCAACCTTCGGTATGGTTCTTGACATGGTTTTTACGATTGTTGCTCCAGCTATCACTTCGAAAAGAGAGTTTCTAAAGGTAAGTGCTCTAGAGTTTAGGGTGAGCGTAAGTTCTCCGCCGACCGAGAGCGATCTTAGTGCGCCGGCAGTTCCGGCTCCGATGCTCAGGACAAGCGCTGCGGCCAGCGCTGCGGTCAGGAGTTTGATGCGGTTGTGCATATCGTCTCCCAGCGTGGGATGGGCCCGCGTGGTCATGACGAGTCCATGATGTGAATGGTATGAGGTTCGACACCAGCACCATCCATGAGGCCGCCAAGGGCGACCGCATGGAATGAGCCTCTCAGTTACATTAGTGTGATGGTCGTTCTACTCTGCTCTCTCAATTGTCCTTCGATGCCTGTTGCAAGAAGATTTCCTCTTTGAGAACACAGTCCGTTGCTTTCTCTTTCCTTTTCGAGTCTTTCTCTTCCAATGGATTCTAGGGAGACGATTCTTCCGGTCGCATCGAGTCTCGCTAGTACTGCTATTTCACCGTCGTATAGGCATCTGACATTTCCTCCGAATACAGTCAAGTCTAGCAATATATGCGAGTTGGCAATGTTGACGATTGCGCCGGTTATTCTAGGTAGAGTGCCTAGTATAGATTTATAGAAGAGGCGCCAGTTTTCGGCCACCCCGACTCTTAGCACTTGGATGCTGTTAACTCTTTCTACCCCAGTGCCTCTAATTCTACAGGATGGAATATTGAATCTGACTTCAGTAACGGCCCCAATGGTAGTTCCTTCGACCTTAGGTATGGCTCGTACCAGTGTTTTTACCATCGTTACTTCGCATATAATTTCACTAAATGAGCTTCTGAACGTGAAAGCTTTCGAGTTTAGAGTGAGCATTGTTTCGCCGGTGAGCGAGAGCGATCTTAGTGCGGCGGCAGCCCCGGCTCCGAAGCTCAGGGCAAGCGCTGCGGTGAGCGCTGCGGTCAGGAGTGTGATGCGGTTGTGCATGTCGCCTCCAGCGTGGATGGGCACGTGTAGTCATGGCCAGCCGAATGATCGAGCGGTCTGAGTTACGCCAGCACCATCCATGGGGCCGCTGAGAGCGGCCCCATGGAGTAGATGTTAGTTATATTAGTGTAATAGTGGTGTTACTTCTCTCGACCAGCTGTCCTTCGGCGCCCGTCGCGATAAAGCTCCCTCTCTGTGAGCACGCGCCGTTGCTTTCTCTTTCCTTTTCGAGTCTTTCTCTTCCGATGGAGACTAGGGAAACGACTTTCCCGGTGGCGTCGAGGCTCGCTAGCCCTTCTATTTCACCGTCGTATAGGCATCTCACGTTGCCGCCGAAAACCGTCACGTCTATCAACGTATGCGAGTTGGCAATGTTGACGATTGCACCGGTTATTCTCGGTAGAGTGCCTAGTATTGATTTATAGAACAGGCGCCAGTTTTCCGCTACTCCGACTCTTAGCACACTGATATTGTTTACTGCTTCGGCTCCGAGGCCTCTGACTCTACATCTCGGTATTGCTATTCTAACGTCTGTGACGGCACCAGCTAGTATACCTGAGATCTTGGGGATGGTTCTGGAGAGCGTTTTGACCATCGTTACTTCGCATATGACTTCGACGAAGGCGCTTTTGAACGTCAGCGCTCTCGAAGTTAGAGTGAGCGTGGTTTCGCCGCTGAGTGAGAGCGATCTTAGTGCAGCAGCAGTGCCCGCTCCGAAGCTGAGCGCGAGTACCGCGACGAGCGCCGCGAACACGAGCTTTGTACGCATATGCATATGTTCTCCTTAACGGTTAGCGTGGTTGGGTCATAACCATGGTTATCACATGGCTCCATATCAACTAGCGCATGAGCGCGGCATCCCCCCTTTAGCGAGCACTCAGAACTGATAGCGGGCGTGGTGCACGGCGGGCAACCGTCACGCACGCTAAAGCCGCGGGAGTTCCGGGCATCTGGATTGCTTCCCACTTGGTCAGGAACGTCGGCTACTAGGTGAACCGCCCAATAGCACCTAGGACCTTTCCTCCGCGGGCCTAGATGCAAACTACGGGCCGGAAACCGGTAAGTCAACAGACAGGAAACAGCGTGTTGGAAACCAACGCGAGCGCAGAAAGCCAGTGTATCGCCTTGCAGTTTAAGGGCGCGTTGAGCTACCGTCGCCAAAGGAGACCCTAGACAGGAGCGAGAGTGTGGTGCGATTAGGTGAGCACGCGGCGTCACGTCGCGCGTTGGTGTGTGCGGCGTTGCTTGTCGCTGGCCTGAGCGGCGCCGGAGCAAACTCCGTCCTGGCAGCTGGAGTGCCTGCGCTTCCTGACCATCGGGCGTGGGAGTTGGTGTCCCCCCCAGAGAAGAACGGCGCCGATGTCCTGCCCGACAGCGGGCGAACGCGTGCAGCGAGCGATGGGAGTGCCGTGGGGTTCGCGTCGCTCACCGGCTTCGGTGACGTACGTGGCACGGGCATCACAGTTGAGTACCTGAGCGTGCGGGATGCGAAGCCTGGCACCAACGGCTGGGCCACTCACGCGATCACATCCGGTGGCTTGAGGCCGCTTTCGCTGTTTGAGGCGGCCTTCGCGGGTCTTGAGCCCCGGTACATGGGGGATTGGTCTCCGGATGCCTCTAAGGGCATTTTTCTCTCGCATACACCGCTCACCGCTGGGTCGCCCTTCACGGAGGATGTCCCCAACATCTACGTGCGCGATGATCTGCGCATACCTGGGTCGGGTCACTACCGCTTGGTGAGCGACTGCCCCGGTTGCAGTGGCGCACTCCCGGCGAGCCCCGCCGACCAGCCGGCTTTCGCAGGCGCGTCTGCGGACTTTTCGCACGTGGTGTTCGAGTCGAGCGAGAGCTTGACGGCTGACGTTCCGCCATGCGATCCAGGTCCTGGCGGTGATAGCTGTCCGTTCCATCTCTATGAGTGGGCGGATGGTGTCGTGCGGTTGGCCGGGATTCTGCCCGCCGGCGACGGCGGGGCGGCGGCGGCGAACTCGCAAGCGGGACAGGGAGCGTTTTACCTCCCTGGGTTCAATGCGGCATACACGCCCAATGTGATCTCGCGGGACGGCACCCGAATCTTCTTCACCGTGCGGGGTACCAGTGACACTCGCGCGGGAGCGCTCTACATGCGCCAAGACAACGGGACGCCTGGCGCAACGACCGTACACATCAACGCATCCGAGCGCACGGTGCCCGATCCGACGCCATCGGACGCGACCTTCTGGGCAGCGACGCCCGATGGTTCGGAGGTCTTCTTCACGAGTGCGGAGAACCTGACTGACAGCAATGGCTCTGGCCTCTATCGGTATGACGTCAATGCACCCTCAGGTCACCATCTGAAGCTGTTGTCCGGGCCTGGTGCGAGTGTGCTCGGCCTGGTCGGAGCAAGCGCTGATGGAAGCTACGCCTACTTCGTCGCGGAGGGCCAGCTCGAGGCCGGTAAGCCGACCACCGACAGGCGACGTCTGTTCGTCTGGCATGACGACGGAGTGACGCAGACAGTTCACGAGGTCGCCGATGTCAACGATGACGCGGCGTTCCTGGTGAGCTCGGACTGGACAGTTGGGCAAGCGGCCCGGGTATCTCCGGATGGGAGGCATCTGCTCTTTGCTGCGCGAGGAACCGGCGACACCGTCGAGCTGCCGCATTCCGGGGTAGGCGATGCATGTCCGGTCAGCGCAGGTTGTCGTGAGGTTTACGCCTATGACGCGACGGTGAACGGGGGCGCGAGCTCACCCATCTGCATTTCGTGTCACCCGGGGAACCAGGACGCGCCAAGCCAGACCGACGCCCGGTTCGACTTCAACACCATCTCGATGGGGAGCAACTCATCGTTCTTGAACCATCCTCTGTCCACTGACGGGCGCTACGCGTTCTTTCAAACGGGTGATAGCTTGGAAGCGGACGACCGGAACCACACCGACGACGTGTACGAGTACGACGCGTCGAATGGTGAGGTGCACCTGCTGTCGAGCGGTGCGCCCGAGAGCCTCGGCGCGTACTTCATGGAGGCGAGCGCGGACGGACATGACGTGTTCTTCATTACGCGTGACCAACTTGTCGGGTGGGACAAGGATCGCCAGCAGGATCTCTATGACGCGCGCGTGGGAGGGGGGCTTCCGGAGCCGGTCGGATCTGCGCCGCCATGCACAGCCGATGCGTGCCGTGGGCCTCAGGCTGCTCAGCACGCGTTCGTGCCGAGAGGGAGCAGCACCTTTGTCGGAGCTGGCAACGTCAAGTCATCGCGTCATGCCAACAGCAAGCCGCGGAAGTGCAGGCGAGGTCATGCGCGCAGGCGCGTGCATGGCAAGGCGAAGTGCGTGAAGGTGAAGCACCGTCACGCGGCGAGGCGGGCAGCGGCCCGGAAGGGTCGGTGATGATGAACATGGCTACTCAGACAGGAGCGCATACGACGATGGTGGCGCGCGCGTTGCTCGTGTTGACGGCTGCGGCGACTTTAGTCGCGTTGTTGTCGGCGTCGGCTGGCGCCGCATTCGGCATCGAAGCGTTCGACGGGCAGGTGACGGCAGACGCGAGCGGCACTCCGTTCACCCAAGCGGGCGGGCATCCGTACGCGGTTGCGACCGAGATCCGCTTCAACGCGCATACGGAGTCGTTGTCGCCGTATGGGATTCCCTCGCCGTGGCCGGACGAGCCCGTCAAGGACGTGTTCGTCGACGTGGCTCCGGGTCTGGTCGGAAACCCGACGGCGGTCGCGACGTGCCGGATGGACCAATTGGCGTTCACGCCTGAATCCAGCGGGCCACTTTGCCCATCCGCATCACAACTCGGAACCGTGCGGATCACGCAGCCGATATTTGGGACGAGCCCGCCGTTTCCAGTGTTCAACATGGTGCCACCGCCCAATGTGCCGGCGCGCCTCGGGTTTAACTTCGCACGCGTGATCGTCACGTTGGACGCTGCGGTGCGCAGCGGCAGCGACTATGGCCTGTCGGTCAATGCGCGCAACATCAGTGAGGGAATTCCGGTGCTCGGCACGGATCTCACGCTGTGGGGCACGCCGACCTCGCCCGCGCATGATGCCGAGCGCTCATGTCCGGGGCAGCGAGGCCCTGCATCAGGCGGCCCGGCTTGTACGACGGACCTGCCGGTGAAGCCCTTCCTGCGCCTGCCGACCTCGTGCCCGGCGAATTCGGGGCAGGGCTTGGAGACATCGCTGAGCACGGATTCCTGGACGAATCCGGGCGTGTTCCAGCATGCGAGCTTCTTCTCGCACGTCGCACCGAACTTCCCGGACCCAGGTTGGCCCGGGGCGCAGCAGGGGACGACCGGGTGCGATCAGGTCCCGTTCGATCCCACGTTCACCGCGCGTCCCGCGACGCCCGCGTCTCCGGGTGCCTCGGGGTACGAGTTCGACCTGAACCTGCCGCAGAGCGAGAATCCCGATCTCGTCGGTGAGTCCGACCTGAAGAAGGCCGTCGTGACGCTGCCCGAGGGCGTACGCGTCTCGCCGTCCTCGGCGGGTGGGCTCGGAGCCTGCTCACCGGCGCAGATCGCGCTGAAGAGCACCGCGGACCCGACGTGCCCGGATTCTTCGAAGGTCGGGACCGTGTCGATCACGACACCGCTGCTGGATCAGCCAGCCCAGGGGTCGGTGTACCTGGCGACTCCGCATCAGAACCCGTCGCATTCGCTCATCGCGATCTACATCGTGGCGAAGGGGCCCGGGGTGATCGTGAAGCTTGCCGGCGGCGTGTCGCCGAGCAAGAGTGCGAACGGCCAGCTCCAGGCTTCGTTCGACAATCAGCCCCAGCTGCCGTTCTCGAACCTCCACCTGGAGTTCTTCGGCGGAGATCGGGCGCCGCTCACCAACCCGTCGACGTGCGGGACGTACACCACGAAGGCGGTGATGACCTCGTGGAGCGGGAAGACGGTCGAGTCTGACAGCAGCTTCACAACCTCACACGATGGACATGGCGCGCCGTGTCCGCGGCCACAGTTCCAGCCCGGGTTCGTCGCGGAGACGCTCAATCCGATCGCCGGACGTCATTCGCCCCTGTCGATCACGGTGTCGCGGTCGGATGACGACCAAGAGCTCTCGGCAATCGACTCGGTTCGCTTGCCTGACGGTCTGCTCGCGAAGATCGCGAGCGTGAAGCTCTGCAGTGGCGCTGCCGCTCGCGCCGGCACCTGCGGCGCGGCTTCGCAGATCGGGACCGTGACGACGCAGGCCGGTCCGGGGCCGGACCCCTTCTCGGTCACCGGCCGGGTGTATCTCGGCGGACGCTACAAGCATGCGCCGTTCAGCCTCTCGGTCGTCGTGCCGGTCGTGGCCGGGCCGTTCGATCTCGGGACGGTCGTGGTGCGCTCGGCGATCTACGTCGACAGGCACGACGCGACGCTGCGGGCCGTGACCGACCCACTGCCGACGATGCTGGAAGGGATCCCGTTGCAGGTGCGACTCGTCAATGTGACGCTTGACCGTTCCGGCTTCGTCCTCAATCCGACAAGCTGTGCGCCGAAGCAGATCACCGCGGGAATTCGTTCCACAGCTGGGACGGTCGCTCACGTGAGCAACCGGTTCCAGGTGGCCGACTGCGCCTCGCTCGGATTCCATCCGAAGATGACGCTCACCGTCGGCGGCAAGGGTCATGTCGGGCATCGTGCCTCGACGCCGCTGACCTCGACGGTGACGATGCCGAAGGGTGACGCGAACCTGAAGTCGGTCTCGGTCTCGCTGCCGTCGAGCCTGAACGCGCGGCTGGACGTCGTGAACAACGCCTGCACGCAGGCGCAGTTCGAGTCCGGTCACTGTGAGCAGGCCCGGGCTGGGACGGCCGTCGCGGTGACGCCGCTGCTGCCGCACGCGCTGCGGGGCGGGGTGTACTTCGTCACGGACCCGACGAAGCCGGCCGGATCGCTGCCGAACCTGATCGTCGCGTTGCGCGGGCAGGTCGATTTCGACCTCGTCGGCAAGATCAAGATCCCCGGCGGGATCAGGCTCGCGACGCGGTTCACGACGGTGCCCGACGTGCCGATCACGAAGTTCGTCCTGCGGCTGACCTCAGGCAGCCATGGGCCGGTCGGCAACGCCGAGAACCTCTGCTCGAAGCGCTCCAGGCAGAGGACCGCGTCGATCACCTTCGCCGCTCAGAACGGCAGGAACCTGAGCGTGCAGCAGCCGCTGAGCGTCAGGGGCTGCCACCGCTGACGCCGAGGGAGGAGGTGGGCGAGGGCGGCACCCTGACCAGTGCCGCCCTCGTCGCCGCCGCTGTCGTAAGGCGGCGGGCTGACCGCGTCAGGTCTCCGGCGCCGGAGGAGGAGGAGGCGGGTACGCGAGCGACCCGTCGCCCGGAAGGGCGCCGCCGGCCTCGATGCTCGGCATCAAGCCGCCGCCGTTGCTCGGGTTCACGTAGGAGACGGTCACGTGCCACGGGACGCTGCGGTAGCGGCTCAGCTCCCGGCGCACGCGGTCCTCGAGCGCGACATGGACGGTGCCGCCAGGTCCGCTGACGCGATAGCTGACGTCGCCTCCGCCCGCGCCCACGCCGAGCTCGAGGTCGCCACGGCAACCCTGCGGGCAGTCGAGCCGCACGGCCACGCTGCGATCGTCCGACTCACGCGTCACGGCCGCCACGTGCACGTCGCATGACGGGCCGCGGTAGGACTGCGCGCCCGGACCCAGCTCGCCGAGGAAGTCGTTTGCGCAGTCGAGCCCCCGGACGAGCAGGCGACGGCCGTCCCAGTCGAACGCCTGGCCGTCGGCCGGGTGCATGAGCGTGCGGACGTGCCCGGCGAGGTCGCCCACGCGGATCCGCTCGTGGTGCTCCCAGAAGGCGATCGTCCCGTGTGCGAACGCGAGCTCGCCGACGTAGGGACAGTCGCTGTGCGGAATGCGGTGCGCGCGCGGCTCGGCCGGCGAGGCCCACGCAAGGGAACGGAAGCTCGGGCAGAACACCGCGGTGCCGCGCTTGTCGACGACGAAGGTGGGGTCGACGCCCGCCCCGGTAACGCCCTCGATCGCGTATCGCACGGCGCCCGTGTCGATGTCGCGGACCTCGAGGCGTACCGGCTCCTCAGTGCCCTTCGCGACGCTCCCCGTCGCGAGCACGCCCGGCGCGCCGGCGAGCCACGTGAAGCGTCGGCCCGGCTCCGCCGCGAGCGTCCGCACCGTGTGGCCGTCGTGGATGCGGATCCGGGTCGCTCCGGGCGAGGATCCGTGCGCGCACGTCAGCGCGTCCGCGACGAGTCGCCCGGCGACGGCGAGCGGCGAGTACGGGATCTCCGCAGAGCGCCCGCGGCAGTGCGCAATCACCCGCAGCGGTCCGGTCGGCGGGCCGACGAGGAGCGTCATGCGCGATCCGCGCTGCTCGGTCAGCGCGACCGTCGTCGGCGAGGCCTCGAGCTGGATCGGCCCGCCATGCAAGCGCAGAAGCTGCCGAGCGCGACCGCTGGGGCCGACGCGCATCAGCGCGCTCGGCGTGGCGTACAGGCGCATCGGTCCCGCGTACGCGACAGCGGCGATGCCGCCCGGCGCGGTCGCGAGCCGGTGCAGCGGACTGCCGCTCGCGGGCGTGGCCGCACCCGCCCCGGCTGGTGCCGCGCACGTCGCCAGCACGACGGCGATCGCGAACTGTCCCCGGGCCCGCATCGCGCGCAGCTTCGCAGGGCTTGCCCGGTTTACGCGCCGATAGCCGGTGTTCCTCGGTGTCACGTCATCGCCGCCGGCTCCGTCACCGGCTTCAGATGCCGGAACGGGCGGCCGTCGCGCAGCTCGCGCACGACCGCCTCGACGAGGCCGTCGCCGTCGAGGCGCTTGCCGTCGGTGACGGCGGCGACGAGGCCGCGCTTGCGGGCGATCAGGCGCGCCATCGTCTCGTCGATCGTGCCGGCGGCGAGCAGGTACCAGGCCGTGACCGCGTCGCGCTGGCCGATGCGGTGGCAGCGGTCCTCGGCCTGGTCGTGCATCGCCGGCGTCCACTCCAGCTCCAGGAACGCGACGTTGGAGGCGCGCGTGAGCGTGATCCCCTGCGCGGCGACGCGCGTGGCGCAGACGATCAGCTGCGGGCCTCCCTCGGCCTGGAATGCGCCGACCGTCTCCTCGCGCGCCTCCAACTTGTCGCGGCCCAGCAGGTGCGCCGCGTGCGGGAAGCGCTCCATCACCGCCTCCTGCACCTCGACATGGCGGGCGAAGACGACGAGCGGCTCACCCGAGGCGAGGAAGTCGTGGATCCATGCCAGCGCGGCGTGCAGCTTGCCGCGCGCCGCGAGCCGCTGCAGCGTGCCGAGCTGCGCGAGCCGCTGGGCGCGCAGCGTCGCGGCGATCTTCGCGTTCAGCTCGGAGAGGTCGAGCGGCTGCTCGCGCAGCCAGGCGATCACGTCGTCCTCGGCGAGCTTGTACTCGCGTGCGTTGTCGAGCGCGACGGGCACGACGACCTGGCGCTTGGCCGGCAGCTGCGGCAGCACCTCGGACTTCAGCCGCCGCACGAAGCAGCGCCGGCGCAGGTGCCAGTGCAGCCGCTCCTCCGTCAGCGGCCCGCGGAACTGCGCCTTGAAGCGCGCGCCGGAGCCGAAGTCCTCGATGCGCCCGAGCACGCGCAGTTGGCTGATCAGCTCCTCGGCGTGGTTGAGCACCGGCGTGCCGGTCAGCGCGAGGCGCAGCGCGTCGCGCGGCAGCGCCTCGGCGAGCCGGCGCACCGCGCGCGTGCGCTTGGCCTGCGGGTTCTTGCAGTAGTGCGACTCGTCGAGCACGAGCGCGCGCGGACGGCGCAGCGCCAGCAGCTCGCGATGGTTGGCGACGACCTCGTAGTTGAGGATCGCGATCTCGGCCGCGCGCGGTACGGCGGCACGGCCCTCGATCACCGCGACGCTGCGGTGCGGCAGCCAGCGGGCCGCCTCGCGCTCCCAGTTGAGCTTCAGCGAGGCGGGGCAGACGACGACCGCCGGAAAGGCGTCGTCGGCCTCCAGCGCGGCGAGCGCCTCGACCGTCTTGCCGAGCCCCTGCTCGTCGGCGAGGAACGTGCGGCGGGCGTGCAGCGCATAGTGCACCGCCGCCCACTGGAACGGCTCGAGCGTGCCGCCGAGCACGGCCGCGACCTCCGCGATCGGCTCGCCGTCGGTCGCGCGCGAGGCGCGGATCGCGGCCGCCGCCTCGGCCGCATCGGCGCGCAGCCGCTCCAGCACGGGCGCCGCGGTGTACGTGACCTCGACGCCGTGCAGCGCGAGGAAGGCGTCGAGCGGCTCGGCGAGCCACGGGTCGACCGGCACCGCGCGCTCGCCCTCGCAGCCGGGCAGCTGCCCGAACGCGGTGCCGCTGTCGGGGTCCCACAGCACCTCGAGCCGCAGCCGCGCGCCGTCGACGCCGTGCGTCGCGATCAGCCGCGCGGGCGGCGGGTCGTCGCCGAGCTCGAGCGCGGCGACGCAGCGCTCGGCGGCGGCGTCGAGGCGCGCCGACTCCTGCTCGCGCAGCACGTGCGCGTTGGCTGCGGTGAGCGGAACGAGCAGCCGCTCGTCGCGCTCGATCGCGCCCGCGCGCAGCGCCTCCGGCACCGGACCGGCGACGGTCTCCAGCTCCCACCAGCCGCGTCCGTCGTAGCGGGCGGTGCGCACGTGGCCGATCCAGCGCTGCTCGATCGAGTCGATCCAGGCGCTCGCCTGCTCGCTCGCGGTCAGTTCCGGGAAGCGGCGCAGGACGTCCGCGACGTGCAGCGCGACCCAGTCGTCGAGCGGCGCCCACCACTCGCGCGCGTCCCAGTCGAAGCGGCGGTGCGGGATCGCGCGCACGACCTCGACGATGTGCGGGTCGTAGGGAAACGAGAGCACGACGATGCGCCCCCGCTCGGCGTCCGTGCGCAGCTCGACGTTCGGGGAGTCGGGGACGAGCTGCATGCCGCCCTACGGTAGCCACTCCTGCGACACTTCCCCGATGGACGGGGAGTACGCGATCACGCAGGAGGGGCTCGACGCGCTGCACGCCGAGCTCGAGCAGCTCGAGACGGTCGGCCGCGCAGAGATCGCCGCGCGCATCAAGACCGCGCGCGAGTGGGGCGACCTGAAGGAGAACGCCGAGTACCACGCGGCGAAGGAGGACCAGGCCCACCTCGAGACGCGCATCAAGCGGATCGTCGAGCGCGTGCGCGGGGCGACCGTCGTCGACGGCAACGCCGCGCCGGAGGGCGTCGTCGGCTTCGGCACGACCGTCGAGGTGCGCGACGAGACCAGCGGCAAGGTCGCGACCTACCGGATCGTCGGCGCCGCCGAGGCGAGCGCGAAGGACGGCAAGCTCTCGATCGAGTCGCCCGTCGCCCAAGCGCTGATCGGCGCCCGCGCCGGCGAGGCCGTGCAGGTCGAGACGCCCGGCGGCTCGCGCACGTTCACCGTCGTGCGCGTTGGGGCGTAGCGCTTCAGACGAACAGGTCCGCCGCCGTCGCGAGCAGGACGCCCTCCCGCTGCGCGCGCTCACGCAGAGCGGACGTGAATCCGGAGCGGGCGAAGAGCGCCAGCCGCGCGGTGGCGGCAGCCCCCCCGAGGGCGGACTGCGCCTCGCGCAGGTCGTCGAGCACGTCGACGTCGACGACGCGGCGCCACTTGCACGAGCCGAGGAACGCGTAACGGGCCTTGCGCACGCCCACGACGTCGACCTCGACGCGACCGTCGCGCGACCACCACGAGCCGAGCTCTTCGCTGCGTCCCACCTGCGCCTCCTCGGCGTACCGCCCGACCCACGTGCGGCAGCAGTCCTCGAATGCGCGCCCCATGAGGTTGTCGAGGTCGACGAGAATCTCGGCCGCCACGTCGTCGACGCGCCCGCGCTCGAGGCGGCTGCGGTTCGGGAAGACGTAGCGGAAGAAGAAGCGGAAGTAGGGGTCGGCGATGCGGTAGCTCGCGCGCCGTTCGCGGCCCCCGACGGTGAGCGGCTTCCACGCGCAGACGTAGCCCAGCTCCTCCAGGCGCGCGAGCCGCGGGCTGAGGTTCGCCGTCGCCAGGCCGACCTGCTGTGCGATCTGGTTGTGCTGCGTCGCTCCGCTCGCGATCGCGCGCAGGATCGAGAAGTAGGTGCCCGGGTCGCGCACGCCTTCGCCTTCTCGCAGCAGATGGAGCGGGTCGGCGTAGAGCGGTTGCCCCTTGGCGAGGATGGCCGTGCGCAGCAGCGTCTCCAGCCGCCGATCGCCTGCCCACACCTGATACTGCGGGGTCCCCCCGAGGACGGCGTAGCGGCGCAGCAGTGCGACGGGATCCGTGTTGCGTGCGAAGCGGGCGGCGTCGCGGTAGTCGAGCGGGGCGAGGAACGGACGTTGCGTCGCGCGCCCGAAGAGCGGCGAGCCGTGGTCGAGCAGGCCGTCCATGAAGCTCAGCGCGCTGCCGCACAGCACGAGCGCGATCGGCACGTCGCCGCGCTGCCAGCGGTCCCAGAAGCGCTGCACGATCGATGGGAGCGCCGGCTGCGCCGCGCACAGAAACTGGAACTCGTCGAGCACGACGGTGAGCGCTCCGCCGGCGAGCGCCTCGCGCTCGAAGAAGCTCAGCGCGGCATCCCAGTCCGCCAGCTGGAGCGGAGGCTGGCCGGGGAGCAGGCGGGCGGCCTCCTGTGCAAGCAGATCGAGCTGCGCATGCTCGTCCTGCTCGTCGGCTTGGAAGCTGACGACGCGCTCTTCGGCCAGGACCGTGGCGAGCAGGAAGCTCTTCCCGACGCGTCGTCGGCCCGTCATCACCACGAGGCTCGGCAGCTTCGAGCGGGCTTCCTCGAGCAGCGCCCGCTCTGACTCGCGATCGATCATGTCGATGGCCATGTGCTCAAGTGTAAAGCACTATCGTATGAGTAGCTACTTTACGAGATACTACTTTACGAAATAGCAAATGCGATCATCGCACCGGCTCGATCGCGCGCGAGGTGGCGAGTACCTGCCCGTCGGCGTCGAGCGCCTGCACGGCGACGTAGCGCGCGGTGGTCCGTGCGGGGATCGTCGTCTCGAAGTTGGTGCGCGGCACGGGCGAACCGAGCGGCGCGAGCGCGTTCGGGTCGTCGCCCGCGAGCGCCTGCCAGCTGCGCACCGCGGTCGCGCCGTTCCAGCTCGCCCACGCTGTGATGCGCTCCCCGGTGCCGCGCCGTGCCGCGAGCGCCGGGCGGGTGAGCGGCTCGCCGTGCCAGGGATAGCGGTAGGCCTGGTAGGTGTCGGAGCCGGGCGGCAGCCGGAGGTCGAGCAGCAGCCGTCCGCGGCGGCTCATCTCGGTGACGTGGCCGGCCGCTCCCCAGCTCATGAAGACGTGGCCGTCGGGGAGCGTCTGCACGTTGCCCTCGGCGCCCACGAGCAGCTTGTCGGGGTGCGTGTAGGCGCGCACCAGGGTTGCGGTGCGGTGGCGCTCGTCGACGTGGAGCACGAGCCCGCGCGACTGGTCGGCCTGCGGCGGTGTCGCCTCGTTGTCGAACAGCGAGATCGTGCCGTCGTCGCGGCGCTGGACGTCGTGCTGGAAGGCGAAGCGCGCGCCCGGCCCGAACCTGAAGTCGCTGCGCCGCCCGCCGAGCCGCCACATGATCGCGCCGGTGCGCCGGTTGATCTTGTAGATCGCGTGCACGTTGCGGCCGCTGAGCAGCAGGTTGCCGTCGCGGTCGACGTCGATCGCGTTGAGATGGAAGTAGTCGTGCGGCCGATCGGACTTCGGCGGCGTCATCCCTTCGGTGACGGGCACGTGATCGGCGCTGCGCCACTCCCACACGACGCGCCCGGTCGCGACGTTCACCTCCTGCAGGACGGACTCGTAGATCATCCCGTCGCGCGGGCCGCCGACGGCGGTGAGGTCCATCTTGCGCGGCACATAGGCGGTCAGGTAGGCCGTGCCGTGGTCGGTGAGCTGGAACTCGTGGTGGTCGCCGCGGTGGCCGTTGCCGGCATGCACGGTCGCGATGCGACGGTAGTGGTCGTCGACGATCACGTACTCGCCCAGGCCGTGACCGTTGTGCGTGTGTCCCTGCCACCACGTCAGCACGCGCTGGCCGCGATAGCGCTGGACGCGGAAGCCGGTCGCCGCCATCCCCGCTGGGGCCGGGTGAAACCAGACGACGTGCCCCTGGTCGTCGACGATCTGCGGCCCGTCCTGCCCGGCGCCGCGCTTGACCGCGAGGAAGACGTAGCCGGGCGCCGTGCGGTGGGCCGCGACGGCGACCGTGACGGCGTCGGGATCGAGGCCCGGGAGCGAGTGGAAGCGGTGGACCTCCGCGGCGGAGGCGCCGGAGTCGTCGCCCGCGGTCGAGATCAGCGCCCAGGCCGCGGCTCCGGCGGCCACGGCCGCGGCGAGGAGCGCGAGCGCGACCCATCTGCGCGGCGCACGCACGCGCCGGCGACGCACGCGCGTCGTCGTCCCTCTGGTGCCGCGACTCATCCGCCGAAGTCTTGCGGCCGCGCCGCGGGCGCAGGTGAGAATCCGCTCATCGGCCTGGCTACGCGGGCGCGCGCAGCCCGGCGAGCAGCAGCTCGAGGTAGCGGCGCCAGTCGGCGACGCCGGCCTGGACGACGGCGGCGAGGCCGCAGTAGAGCGGGGGCATGTCGGCCGGCTTGAGGTCCGGCCGGATCGCGCCCGCGGCGCGAGCGCGGTCGAGCATCCGCTCGGTGTTCGCGAGCAACTGCCCGAGCTGGTGCTCGGCCGGCTGCATCGCGCCGCTGCCGCCCGCGATCCCGGCCAGCACGCCCGCCCAGGCGCGGTTCTGCTCCTGGGTGGTGGCGCAGAACTCGAACGACTTCACGATCGCCAGCCACGGATCCGGCTCCTCGAGCAGCTCGGTCGTGTAGGCGATCGTCCGCTTGAAGCGCTCCTCGACGAGCGCCTCGGCAAGCGCCTGCTTCGTCGGGAAGTGCCGGTAGACCGTGCCGACCCCGACGCCCGCGCGGCGCGCGATCTCCTCCATCTGCGCGTCGGTGCCGTGCTCGGCGAACGCGGCGCGCGCCGCGTCGAGCACCTTGGCGCGATTGCGCGCGGCGTCCGCGCGCAAACGCCTGGGCTGGATTTCGAGCGCTGGGGTTGACAAGCGGAATCCTTCCTCCGTATTGTCCTGGGGACGAAGCGGAAGATCGCTTCCGGATTGTAGCCCTCCAGCGAAAGAGCCCGCAACCATGTCCTTCGCCGCCCCGCCCCTCGCGACCACGCCCGACCCGCGCCGCTGGAAGGCGCTCGCCGTGCTCGCGATCGCCCAGTTCATGGTCATCCTGGACGCCTCGATCGTGAACGTCGCGCTGCCCTCGATCAAGACCGCGCTCGGCTTCTCCGAGGGCAGCCTGCCGTGGGTCGTCAGCGCCTACACGCTCGCGTTCGGCGGCTTCCTGATGCTCGGCGGCCGTGCCGCGGACCTGTTCGGGCGCCGGCGCGTGTTCATCGTCGGTCTCGGGGTCTTCTCACTCGCCTCGCTCGCGGGCGGCTTCGCCACCTCCGCGGGCTGGCTGATCGCGGCGCGCGGCGTGCAGGGGCTCGGCGCGGCGATCCTCTCGCCGGCCGCGCTCTCGATCGTCACGACGACGTTCACCGAGGGCGCGGAGCGCAACAAGGCGCTCGGGATCTGGGGCGCGCTCGCGGGCGCCGGCGGCGCCGTCGGCGTGCTGATGGGCGGGATGCTGACCGAGTGGGCCGGGTGGGAGTGGGTGCTGTTCGTCAACGTGCCGATCGGGGCTGCGGCCGCCTTCGCCGCGCCGCGCTTCGTGCGCGAGAGCCGCGGCAACGAGCGCACGAGCATGGACGTCGCGGGCGCCGTCTCGGTCACGGCCGGGCTCGTCGCGCTCGTCTACGCGCTGCTCGACGCGCACAACGCCGGCTGGGGCTCCTTCCAGACGCTGGGCCTGATCGGGCTGAGCGGCGTGCTGCTCGTGACCTTCGTGGTGGTGGAGCTGCGCACCAAGCACCCGATCATGCCGCTGACGATCTTCCGCAACCGCAACGTCGCCAGCGCGGACGCCGTCGCGCTGCTCGTCGGCGCCTCGCTGTTCTCGATGTTCTTCTTCATCTCCCTCTACCTGCAGCAGGTGCTGGGCTTCTCAGCGCTGAAGGCGGGCCTCTCCTACCTGCCGCTGTCGGTCGCGATCATCACCTCGGCGGGCGCCGCCTCGCAGCTCGTGACGCGCGTCGGGCCCAAGCCGGTGCTCGTGACCGGCCTCTCGCTCACCGCGATCGGCCTGCTGCTGTTCACGCAGGTCTCCTACGGCGGCTCCTACCTCGGCGACGTGCTGATCCCGTCGGTGATCGTCGCCGTCGGCCTCGGGCTCTCGTTCGTCTCGCTCACGATCACCGCGATGGCGGGCGTGCAGCACAACCAGGCCGGGCTCGCCTCCGGGTTGCTCAACACCGCCCAGCAGGTCGGCGGCGCGCTCGGGCTCGCGGTCCTCTCCTCGGTTGCGGCCGCGCGCACGAGCCACGTGCTCAGCGGCGTCGGCGGGCGCCCGTCGCCCGGAGCGGCGACGAGCGCGCTGACCGAGGGCTTCCAGAGCGCGTTCGCCGTCGGCGCCGGCTTCGCGCTCCTCGGCGTCGTGCTCGCGCTGCTGTTCGTGCCGCACGTGCGGCCGGAGGAGGTGGCGCAGGAGACGGCGCCGGAGGCAGCGGAGGAGCCGGTGGCGGCGTAGGTATCAGGAGCGCCGCTGGCGCGGGCGCTCGGGGCGCGGCTTCGGCGGGTTCTCGCGGCGCTCCTCGTCCGTCATCTGACGGATCACGAGCGTCCCCTGCTCGATTTGGCGCTGCATCTCCTCGAGCTTCCGCTCGCGTTCCTGTTGCTGGCGCTCCTGAACGGACTTCATCGCATGCCCCTCGTTCAGACTAGCGCAGCGGATGAGCCGTCTTGACCGGACTGCTCAGCTGCGGCGACGAACGACCCGCGCGGGCAGCGGAACGAGCGCGGCCGCACCGGCGTAGCCGAGCGGCTGCAACGTGAAGAGATCCGAGATCGTGCGCAGAAGCGTGAAATGGCTCGCGGGTGCCGCATCGGTGACGCCGCGGCGCACGCCCGGGCCGATCAGCAGCGCGCCGACGCGCCCGGCTCCCGCCGCCGCGGCGTCGCCGACGTTCGGATACGTCGGTGGCTCGCAGCACACGCTCGGGGCGGCGGCGGCCGTCGCGCTTGGAGCCGACGTCGTCTGGGCGGGCGTGGTCTGCGTCGGCGTGGTCGTCGCCGGCGGTGGGGCGGGGGTCGTCTGCGTCGGCGTCGTCTGGGGGGTGGTCGGCGTCGTCGTCGGCGGCGGTGGCGCAGCGGGCGGCGGTGGCGGCGGCTGGTCGCTCGTGATCGCGAGCAGGGCGCCGTCCGCCCACGCCGGTGAGGCGAGGATCCGCGGCACGACGCCGGCGAGGAACGCGTCGGCGGCCGCAGCGCCCGCCGGCGCCCCGGGCGCGCACGGCACGGCGCTGCCGTCGTGGCAGCGGTCGGGGACGATGTAGGAGAGCGCGGGGGCGTGCGCGCCGCGCGCGAGATCGGCGTCGAGCGCGTCGAGGTCGACGTCGTCGGAGGCGCAGGTGCCGCCCGCGTCGATCAGCGAATGGAAGTACGCGAACGGGTTGCGCTGCGTCGCATAGGCGGCGTCGACCGTCGGCGCGGGCAGCGGGTCGGGCGCCCCGACGGCGGGGTGTCGGCAGGCGCTGCCGGCGCCCTCGAGATACGCGCGCCAGTCGAGGCCGTTGGCGTGCAGCTCGTCGGCGATCGTCCCGGTCGCATATGGGTAGACGCAGCCGTCGCCGAGCTGCTGGCCGTCGGCGCCGACGGTGTCCGGCGTCACGTCGGCGAAGGTGGGGCAGCCGGCGAGGGTCTGCGCGGTCGGGCCCTGACCGCTGATCAGCGCGACGCCGTTCGCGACCGCGCCGCGCGCCGCCGAGACGTAGTCGGTCAGCAGCGTGCCCTTCGCGCGCAGCGTGCCGGTGAGATAGGGGGCCGTGTCACTGCCGAGCGTCGTGAGGTCGGTGTCGGCGAGGACGATCAGGAACACGTGATGGATCGATGGGACGTCCGTGCCGCTCGGATCCGGATGGCTCCCGCCGTCGGCCTTGTGGTGACGGGTCGGTTGCGGGCTCGACGTGTCGACTGGCGCGCGGGTGTCGGCGGGCGCGGCGTCGCTCGCGTCGGCGCTCGCGGGCGACTCGTCGGCAGGCGTCGCGGCCGCCACGAGGGTTGGCGGCAGCACGACGGTCAGCGACGGAACGGTCGCGCCCGCGAAGCTCGCCGGGATGTTCGACGTCGTCGCGACGACCAACGCGACGAACGCGGCGAGCGCACACGGGAGCGCCGCGCGGCGACGGCGCGCGTAGGCCGCGCGCTCCGCGCGGCGCCGTGGGCTCAC
>Ga0134121_10000192_pt1 | contig 72707 bp, 47 predicted proteins | sample KB301_FD_96463 | JGI IMG/M metagenome (GOLD analysis project Ga0134121, IMG submission 96463) | Terrestrial soil microbial communities without Nitrogen fertilizer from Kellogg Biological Station, Michigan, USA - KB3-0-1 | ecosystem: Environmental > Terrestrial > Soil > Unclassified ...
AGCTGGATCGACGGCGCGTAGCTCTCCGTCCAGCCTGAGCCCGGAGTGTTGCCGGCGGTGACGCGGTCGAGCGCGAGGCCGCGGGCGCCGTTGCGCACGGTGACGCTGTTGAAGCGGTAGATGCCGTCGTAGGTGTCGCCCACGTGGACCGTCGAGGAGAGCGGCGGCGTGGGCACGTTGAGCGTCAGGCTGGTGCCGTGGTGGCTGTGGCCCAGGATGGTGTAGAGGGTGTTGAAGTCGCCGTTGAACGCCACCTCGGCGGCACCGAGGAAGGAGTGGAAGTCGGCCTCGTTGTCGGTGAAGCCGTTGCCGGCCATCGCGTCGATGACGCCGTGGCCCACCACCAGCAGCTCGGTGTACTGGTTCGAAGCGGTGCCGGCGTTGTCCAGGATCAGGTCACCGAGGCCTTGAGCGTCCGGCTTGACGAAGATCGTGCCCGCGGCGCCCCAGGTGAGCGGATCGGTCGAGCTCGTCTTGCCGCCCGCCGCCAGGGTGCGGCCGAGGAGACCGGAGTCGATGGCCGCGCCGTAGAGCGCGATGCGACCGCCGCTGCCACCGCCCGCCGTACCGCCGCCGCCCGCGCTGCCGGACGCCTGGAGGACGCCGGCGCCGCGGACGGCCGCGCCGTTGAGGCGGATCGAGCCGCCGGCACCGCCGGCGCCCGAGGCACCCGTCTCGCCGTTGGCCAGCACGGAGCCGTCGACGACGGCGTTGCCGGTCGCCGTGATGCGCACGATGCCGCCGCCGTCGCGCCCCTTGGCGCCGCTGTAACCGCCGCCCGCGCCGGAGTCGCGCGGATCGTAGAAGCTGCCGTAGACCGGGCTCGAGCCGTCGAACTGGCCGCCGCGGCCGCCGTAGCCGCCGCCGATGCCGGGGTTGGCACCCTCCGTCGTGACGTTGCCGAAGCCATAGGCCCGCGCGCTCGAAGCGGTGCTGCCCAGGAAGCCGCGGCCGGTGACGTCGATGGCGCCGGTGCACGAGATGTAGACGTCGCGCTGCACCGTCAGGTCAAGCTTGGACTCCAGCGCCGAGGTGGTCTCCGGATGCGTCACCTTGGCGCCGTCGAGGACCACCAGGTCGCGGAAGGTATGGGTGCCGCTGACGGTGAGGGTGCCGCCCGCCACCACCACGCTGGTGTTGTCGAGCGAGGTGTCGGTGGCCGCCACCGTACGGACCGCCGTGATCAGGCTGCCCACGACCCCCTTGATGGCGAGCGTGGCGTCGGCCGTGGTGCCGGTGAAGCTCTTGGCGCGGGCGGTGACGGTCACCACAGCCCCGTCCGCGGTGCCGGCGGGCAGGGTGAAGTGGTGGATGAACGGTGCCTGGAAGTCGGTCGAGAGGAGCGTCGTGCCAAGGTAGAACTCCACCCGCTCGATGCCGTTGTCGTGGCTCGCCGCGACGTTGAGGTCGATGGCGGTGCCCGGCGCCATGAGGACCCCCGGCGTCGGGCAGGTGAAGGCCACGGCCGGAGCGGCGCCCGGCGCCAGCGGCCGCAGGTGGATCAGGCGGGTCGCCGTCGCGTGATTGTCATTGGTGTCCACGGCCTCGACGGTGATGGGCACATCGCCTTCCTCGGTCACCGTGGGCGCGGCCACCGACCAGGTGTAGGGCGCGGCCGTGACCGTGGAGCTCTGATCGCCCAGGCGGAAGGTCACCGAGGCCACGCCGCGGTCGTCCGTGACCGTGGCCGCGATCGCGACCGTCTGTCCCGAGGTGTAGATCGTGCCCGCCGCCGGCTGGGTCACCGCGATGGTGGGCGGCGTGATGTCGTACAGGGTCAGCGTCGAGCCCGATGCCGTGGTCGTGGAGCCGATCACCGCACCGTCCAGGAACTGGAGGGCGGCCCGTCCCTTGACGTTGAGAGTGTCGAACTTGTAGATGCCGAGGTAGGTGTTGCCCACCGATACGGCATCCGCCGCACCGGCGAGGAGCAGCCGGCGGCGGTCGTCGCTCTGGGCGATCACCGCGTAGTCGGTGCCGTTGATACGCACCCACAACCCGACCACTCCGAGGTCGAATTTGCGCGTGGAATCCTGCGGCTCGATCCACAGGGCCGTGGCGTTGCCCGGCTCGGTGTAGACGGCGCCGACGATCCCCTTGCCGATGGATGGCGGCACGGTCGTGCCGGCGGTGCCGGACGTCGCGCCCTGATCGACGAGCAGCGCGCCGTAGGTGTCGGCCACCTTCTTGTAGAAGACCGTTCCCGGCGCCGCGAAGAGCGTGCTGTTGCTGTTGGCGCCGCCCCAGGCCTTCACCTGGGCCGCCGGATCGAAGCCGTTCCACGTCCCGGTGACGATCGACACCCGGCCGCCGCCGCCCGCGTACAGGGAGCCATTGCAAGTGCTGCCTCCCGAGACGTCGATCGCGCCGGCACCGCTCACCACTCCCGCCACGACGGCGACCGTGCCGCCGGCCCCGATGCCGCCGTAGCAGCCCGCCGTGCCGCCCTTGGCCCAGATCTGGCCGCCGAGCGCCACTTCGCCGGCGTCGATCCGCACCACGCCGCCGCCCGCGCTGCCGAAGTTGCTGTTGTTGTACGCGGCACCGCCGCCGCCGGCCAGGCGCGGCGCGAAGAGGCTGTCGTAGACCTCGCCGGCACCCGTCTGTCCACCCCGGCCGCCGTGGCTTCCACCAGAGGCGCTTCCCGTCGAAGCCGCGACTCCCGCCGGGACATAGCCGTCGAGATGACTGGCGTTGCCCGCCGCGTAGCCCTGGCCCGATACGTCGAGGCGAGCGCCGGACTCGACCGTCAACTTACCGGTCAACGACAGCCGCAGCTCGCTGCCGCGGGCCGCCCGCAGCACGGAACCGTTCAAAACCTCGGCCTGGGTGCCGGTCACGGTGCCCGCCAGCTCCACGTCGCCGCTGTCGAACACGGTGTCCGTGGAGGCCAGCGGATCCTGCGCGTCGACACCGGCGCCGTTCTTCAGCTCCACGCGGTCGAACCGGTACTCGCCCTGCCAGGTCGCGGCTCCCGTCACGCCCGCCGCACCGGCGAGGCGCACCCGGCCGCCGCCGTCGAGCTCCGCCACGGCGAAGGCTCCGAGATCGGCTCCCGCGGCGTCCTTCAGGCGCATCCAGGCGCCCACCCACTTCGGGAGGAAGCCCGCCGCCGAGCTCACCCAGAGATCGCTGCCGGTAACGGCCGTCGCGGTCACCGCGCCGGCGCCCAGCACCGGCAGCTCCGTCGTCAAGCTCACCCGGTCGGTGCTGCCGACCTCTCCGGCGTCGATCAGCAGGGCGCCGTAGGGATCTCCCGCCTTCTTGTAGTAGACCGTTCCCGGCGCCGCGGCGGACGTGCCGGTGCCGTCGCCACCGCTGCCACCCCAGGCCTTCACCTGGGTGGCCGGGTCGAAGCCGTTCCAGATCCCGGTGACGATGGACACCCGGCCGCCGCCGCCCATGGTCACGGCGCCGCAGTGGCCATCGCCGCCGGAGGCGTCGATGGCGCCCGTACCGCTCACCACGCCGGCCACGATGGCCACCGTGCCGCCGGCTCCGACGCCGTAGCAGAGGGGCTGGAAGGCGCCGCGCGCCCGGATCTCGCCCGCCAGCGCCACTTCGCCGGCCGCGATGCGGACGATCCCGCCGCCCGCCGCACCGACGTTGAGGCTGTTGTAGGCCGCGCCGCCGCCGCCCGCCTGGCTCGGTGCGTAGAGGCTGTCGTAGACCTCGCCGGCCACACCGCCGGCGCCGGTGGCGCCCCGGCCGCCGTGGCTGCCGCCGGCCGACGGGCTCACCGAGGCCGTCACTCCGGCGGGCGCATAGCCGTCCACGTGGCTGCCGCCGCCCCCCGCGTAGCCCTGGCCCGTCACGTCGAGCCGCGCTCCCGTCTCGATCGTCAGCTTGCCGGTCAGGGTAAGCCGCAGCTCGCTGCCCCGCGCCGGCCGCACCACCGCGCCGCTCAGCAGCTTCGCCGTGGCGCCCGTCACTTCTCCCACCAGCTCCGCGTCGCCGCTGTCGAACACGGTGTCCGCCGCGGCCAGGGCGTCCTTGGCGTCCAGCCCGGCGCCGTTCTTCAACTCCACCCGGTCGAACCGGTACTCACCCTGCCAGGTCGCGGCGTTCGCCGCGGCTGCCGCACCGGTCAGCCGCAGCCGGCCGTTGCCGTCCAGGTCGGCGACCTGGAAAGCCCCGAGATCGGAGCCGGAGGCGCCGCGCAGCCGCACCCACGCTCCCACCCACTTCACCAGGAAGGCCGGCGAGGCGCTCACCCAGAGGTCGCCGCTCGAGACCTCGGTGCCTGCCACGGCACCGCCGCCCAGCGCCGGCAGCTCCGTCGCCGGACTCACCCGGTCGACGCCCCCGGTCTCCCCGGCGTCGACCAGCAGGGCGCCGTAGGTATCTCCCGTCTTCTTGTAGAAGATCGTTCCCGGCGCCGCGGCGGACGTCCCGGCGCCGTCGCCACCGCTGCCACCCCAGGCCTTCACCTGGGAGGCCGGATCGAAGCCGTTCCAGATCCCGGTGACGATGGAGACCCGGCCGCCGCCGCCCATGGTCACGGCGCCGCAGTGGCCATCGGCGCCCGAGGCGTCGATCGTACCCGCACCGCTCACAGTGCCCGCCGCGATCGACACCGTGCCGCCCGCGCCCGCGCCATAGCAAAGGGACTGGAAGGCGCCGCGCGCCCGGATCTCACCCGCCAGCGCCACTTCGCCGGCCTCGACGTGCACCACGCCGCCGCCGGCCGTGCCGATATTGAGGTTGTCGGCGGCCGCGCCGCCGCCGCCCGACTGGCGCGGCGCGTAGACGCTGTCGTACACCTCGCCGGGCACACCGCCGCCGCCGTTGCCGCCCCGGCCGCCGTGGCTGCCGCCCGCCGACGGGCTCTTCGACGGGATCACGCCGTCCGGCGCGTAGCCATCCACATGGCCGTTGACGCCCGCCCCATACCCGGCGCCCGAGGCGTCCAGCCGCGCCCCCGTCTCGACCGTCAGCTTGCCGGTCAGGATGAGCCGCAGCTCGCTCCCCCGCGCCGGCCGCACCACCGCGCCGCTCAGCAGGTTTGCGGTGGCGCCCGTCACCTCGCCCGCCAGCTCGGCGTCGCCGCCGTCGAAGACTGTGGCGGTCGAGGCCACCGGGTCCCGCGCGTCGAGACCGGCGCCGTTCTTGATCTCCACCCGGTCGAAGCGGTACTCGCCCTGCCAGGTCGCCGTCCCGGCCACACCCGCCGCTCCCAGCAGCCGCACCCGGGCGGCGCCGTCGACCTCGGCCACGGCGTAGGCGCCCAGGTCGGCTCCGGCGGCGCTCTTCAAGCGCATCCAGGCGCCCACCCACTTCAGCAGGAAGCCCGGCGAGGCGCTCACCCAGAGATCGCCGCCGGCAACCTCCACCGCCGCCACCGTGCCGGTGCCCAGCACCGGCAGCTCCGTGGAAAGGCTCACGCGGTCGACGCCGCCGACCTCTCCGGCATCGATCAGCAGGGCACCGTAGGTGTCCCCCGTCTTCCGGTAGTAGATGGTCCCCGGCGCGGAGGCGTAGATGCCGGCGCCGTCGGTGATGCTGCCGCCCCAGGCCTTCACCTGCGACGACGGGTCGAAGCCGCTCCAGGTCTCGGTCACGATCGACACCCGGCCGCCGCCGCCCGTCGTCACGCCGCCGCAGTGGGAATCGCCGCCCGAGGCGTCGATCAGGCCGGCGCCGCTCATCGTGCCGGCAGCGATCGCCACCGTGCCCCCGGCGCCGACGCCGTAACACAACGGATTCGAGGCGCCCCGGGCCCGGATCTCGCCGGCCAGCGCCAGCTCGCCGGCCTCGATGTGCACCACGCCGCCGCCCGCCGTGCCGACGTTGAGGCTGTCGTAGGCCGCGCCGCCGCCGCCCGCCTGGCTCGGCGCGAAGACGCTGTCGTAGACCTCGCCCGCAACGCCGCCGGCGGCGTTGCCGCCCCGGCCGCCGTGGCTGCCGCCCGCCGACCGGCTCGTCGAGGCGGTGACGCCCGTGGGAGCGTAACCGTCCACGTGGCTGCCGCCGCCCGCCGCGTATCCCAGGCCCGTCACGTCCAGCCGCGCTCCCGCCTCGATCGTCAGCTTGCCCGGGGTGATGATCCGCAGCTCCCCTCCCGAGGCGGGGCGCACCACCGCTCCGGCCTTGACCCGGACGTTGGTGGCGGTGATGGCGCCGCTCACCTGGGCGTTGCCCTCCAGCACCAGCTCGGGCCCGACGATCGGGTCGGTGGCCCGCAGGCCGGCGCCGCTCTTGAAATCGATGCGGTCGAAGCGGTACTCGCCCTTGAAGGACGCCGGGCCGGCGGCTCCAGCCGCTCCGGCGAGACGAATCCTGCCGGCGCCGTCGACGTCCGCCACGGAGAAGACCCCCAGATCCGTACCGCCGGCGTTCGACAGGTGCACCCACACGCCCAGCCACTTCACGGCGAAGGGTGTCGCCGCGCTCACCCACAGGTCGCCGCCCGTGGCCTCGGTCGCCGTGACGGCCCCGCCGCCCAGCGCCGGCAGATCCGTCGTCAGGCTCACCCGGTCGACGCCGTTGATCTTGCCGGCGTCGATCAGCAGGGCGCCGTAGGTATCGCCCGTCTTCTTGTAGTAGATCGTACCCGGCGCCGCGGCCGAGAGGCCGGTTCCGTCGCCGCCCGAGCCGCCCCAGGCCTTCGCCTGTGCCACCGGGTCGAAGCCGTTCAGGGTCCCCGCCACGATCGACACCCGGCCGCCGCCGCCCATGGTCACGGCACCGCAGTGGCCGTCGCCGCCCGAAGCGTCGACCGTGCCCGCACCGCTCACCACGCCGGCCACGATCGCCACCGTACCTCCGGCACCCACTCCATAGCAGAGGGGCTGGAAGGCACCCAGCGCCCGGATCTCGCCCGCCAGCGCCACCTCGCCGGCGTCGATGCGCACCACGCCACCGCCCGAGGTACCGATGTTGAGACTGTTGTAAGCCGCGCCGCCGCCGCCCGACTGGCGCGGGGCGTAGACGCTGTCGTAGATCTCGCCCGCCACGCCGCCGCTGGCATTGCCGCCCCGGCCGCCGTGGCTGCCGCCTGCCGACGGGCTCGTCGAGCCCGCCACGCCGTCCGGCGCGTAGCCGTTCGGGTGGCTGCCGCTGCCCAGCGCGTAGCCCAGGCCCGTGACGTCCAGCCGCGCTCCCGCCTCGATCGTCAGCTTGCCGGTGAGCGACAGCCGTACCTCGCCGCCGCGCGCCGGACGCAGAACCGCGCCGCTCGCGACCCGGGCCGTCACGCCCGTCACCTCGCCCGTCAGCTCCGCGTCGCCGCCGACGAGCATGTCGGCCGCGGCCACCGGATCCCGTGCATCGAGACCCGCGCCGTTGCGCAGCTCGACGCGGTCGAACCGGTACTCGCCCTGCCAGGTGGCCGCTGCGGTCACAGTCCCGGCTCCCGTCAGCCGCGCCCGGCCCGCCTCGTCCACCTCGGCGACCGCGAAGGCGCCCAGGTCGGCTCCGGCCGAGCTCCTGAGGCGCATCCACACGCCCACCCATTTCACCAGGAAGGCCGGCGAGGCGCTCACCCAGAGATCGCCGCCCGCGACCGTCGCCGCCGTGACCGGACCGTTGCCCAGAACCGGCAGCTCGGTCGCCAGGCTCACCCGGTCGGTGCCGGCGATCTCCCCGGCGTCGATCAGCAGGGCGCCATAGGTGTCCGCAGACTTCTTGTAGTAGATCGTCCCCGGCGCCGACGCGGAGGTGCCGGTGCCATCGCCCGTGCCGCCGCCCCACGCCTTCACCTGGGAGGCCGGATCGAAGCCGTTCCAGGTCCCCGTCACGATCGATACCCGGCCGCCGCCGCCCGTGTTCGCGCCGCCACAGTGCGTATCGCCGCCCGAGGCGTCGATCGCGCCGCCGCCGCTCACCGCTCCGGCCACGATCGCCACGGTGCCCCCGGCGCCCGAGCCGTAGCAGGAAGGCTGCAAGGTTCCCCGGGCCCGGATCTCCCCGGCCAGCTCCATCTCGCCCGCCTCGATGTGCACCACGCCGCCACCCGACGTGCCGACGTTGAGAGCGTTGTACGCCGCGCCGCCGCCGCCCGCCTGCCGGGGCGAGTACACGCTGTCGTAGACCTCGCCGCCAACCGCGCCGGAAGACCCGTTGCCGCCCCGGCCGCCGTGGCTGCCGCCCGCCGAGGGGCTCTGCGATCCCGTCACCCCGGCCGGCGCGAAGCCATCGACGTGGCTGCCGCCGCCCGCCGCGTACCCAAGTCCCGAGACGTCCAGCCGCGCCCCGGCCTCGATCGTCAGCTTGCCCGGCGTGACGATCCGCAGCTCGCCGCCCGTGGCCGGCCGCACTACCGCGCCGCTCTTGATCCTCACGTTCGCCGCGGTGATCGCCCCGCTCACCTGGGCATTGCCCTCTAGGGTCAGCTCGGGGCCGACGACCGGGTCGGCCGTCTGGACGCCGCCGCCGTTCTTGAGATCGATGCGGTCGAACCGGTACTCACCCGTGAAGGTCGCCGCCGCTACGGCACCCGCGGCACCCGCGAGCCGCAAGCGGCCGGCGCCGTCGATCTCTGCCACAGGGAAGACCCCGAGATCCGCTCCGGCGGGGCCATAGAGGTGCACCCAGACTCCCAGCCACTTGGCTGCGAACCCCGCCGTGGAGCTCAGCCACAGGTCGGCGCCTGCGGCCTGCGTCGCCGTCACCGGCCCGCTGCCCAAGGCCGGCAGCTCCGTCGGGAGGCTCGCCCGGTCGACGCCGCCGACCTCCCCGGCGTCGATCAGCAGAGAGCCGTAGGTGTCGCCCGTCTTCCTGGAGTAGACGGTTCCCGGCGCCGCGGCGAAGGGGTTCGTACCGTCGCCCGTACCGCCACCCCAGGCCTTGGCCTGGGCCGCCGGATCGAAGCCGTTCCAGGTGCCCGTCACGATCGACACCCGGCCGCCACCGCCCGTCGTCACCGCGCCGCAATGGGTGTCGCCGCCCGAGGCGTCGATCGCACCCGCGCCGCCCATCACGCCGGCCACGATGGTGACCGCGCCTCCGGCACCGACGCCGTAGCACGTGGGATTCGAGGCTCCCCGGGCCTGGATCTGCCCCGCCAGAGCCACCTCGCCTGCCGAGATCCGCACCCTGCCGCCGCCCGCCGTGCCGACGTTGAGGCTGTTGTAGGCCGCGCCGCCGCCGCCGGACTGGCTCGGGGCGTAGACGCTGTCGTAGACCTCGCCCGCCACGCCGCCGGTGGCGTTGCCGCCCCGGCCGCCGTGGCTGCCGCCCGCCGACGGGCTCGTCGAGGCGGTGACTCCCACGGGAGCGTAGCCATCCACATGGCTGCCGCCGCCGGCCGCGTAACCGAGACCCGTCACGTCGATCTTGGAGCCGCAGGCGATCTCCACCAGTCCGCCGGCGGTCACGTCCACCGCGCCGCCGGCCGTGGACTTGAGGGTCACGCCCTGGAGGATCAGGCCGCCGACATGGAGAGGCGCCGAGACCGTGACGGTACCCTTCGAGAGGAACACCGTCTGCCCGGCGTAGAGGTCCGCGAGCGTGCGGTCGCCCTTCAAAGCGATACCCGCGGTCACCGTCACCGCGACGTCGGCGGAGGATTGGTTGCCGGCGAAGTCGCGGGCCTCCAGGTGCAGGGTCATCACGTCGCCCGGAGCCGCCGTGGCGGGCACCGTCCAGGCCGCGGAGGTGGAGACGTTCGCGTTGTCCGCGAGCGGCACGTCCGCCAGGGTCGTGCCGTTCACCGTCAGCTTGTAGCTCTCGATTCCCTCGTCGTCCGTGAGATGGAAGGGGACGTCGAGCTCGGCGCCGGGCACGACGTGCCGGGCGAAGCAGCCGAGATCCACGACCGGCGCGTGGGTGTTCACCCGCGGCAGGACGTGGACGGTGCGCACCGACGCCACGTGGTTGCCCCAGGAGTCCACCGCTTCGAGCTGCAGGGCGACGTCGGTGGGAGAGGCCACGACCGGCACCGGCAGGCTCCAGGAGTACGGGGACACGCTGTCGATCAGCACCCAGCGGCCGGTGCTCAGGGCGACGGAGGTCACTCCGGCGGGATCGACCACCGTGGCGCTCACCGTCATGCGGTCACCGGAGGTGAAGGTCGTCCCCTCGGCCGGTAGGACGTTCGAGATGACGGGCGGCGTCGTGTCTACGGTGAAGAAAGTGGTCGTGAACGACGCCGTCATGGCGTTGCCCACCCGGTCGGCGACGCCCTGGAGGGTGAGCTGATAGGCGTGGCCGTCGATCAGCGCGGAGATCGGGTTCACGGTCACCGTGCGGCCCGCGGTGTCGAGTTGGAAGGTGGTGGTGACGCCCGTGCCCGCCGTCACGTCCGTGAGCACCATATGGGTGCCGGAGAGCGAGAAGAGGTCGACCGGCTCGTTGAACATCACCCGGATCTGCGCGGCGAGCGAGACCTGCTTGGCGTTGTTGGCCGGGCTCACCTCAATGACCACCGGCGGCAGCACGTCCGCGGTGGTGAAGCTGGTCTGCACCGACTGGTCGAGGCGGCGGCCGGCGACGTCGAAGAGCTGCTCCGCCGTCACCTTGAGCCGGTAGGTGGTGAAGTTCTGGAGCGGCTGATACGGCACGATGCGGATCGCCGTGTTGCCGTCGATCCAGGTGTTGTTGGCGCCCACCCAACTGCCGGACGAGGTCTCCAGATGGACGACGTTGTTGACCAGGTTGCGCGACGGGTCCATGGCCTCGCTGAAGCGCACCACCGGCTGGGTGTTGAGCGCCAGGTCGACGGCGCCGTTGGCGGGCGTGATCTCCACGACCTTCGGGCTCGCCGCGTCGAGGACGACGGTGCCGAGATCGAGGATCTGGCCGTTGGTCGTCAGGCTGCCGCGGATCTCGCGCGAGCCGGGGCCGAAGCTCTCCTGGAAGACGAGCAGGAAGCCACCCATGGGCACCGACGGCAGGGTGAAGAAGCCGGCGTCGTTGGTGAAGGTGGTCAGAGTGCGGCCGGCGATCTGCAGGGCGACCAGGGCGTTGGGCGCCGCCGTCGTGCCGTCGGCGATGACGACGGTGCCCTTGATCTGCGCCGAGTTTTCGAGCGCCAGGTTGATCTGGACGATCTCCCCCTCGTGGGTCAGCACGCCGTTGGCCGAGCCCCGCAGGCCGGTGGCCGGATTGGTCGCGTAGGCCGTGACCCGCCCCTCGCCCAGGCCCTGGAAGGTGATGGCATTGTCGGTGCCGGTGTCGCCCGTGAACCGCTTCCAGCCGTAGAAGCCGTCGTTGACCACCTCGACGCTGGCGGCGTTGACCGGGTTGCCGAAGCTGTCGCGGACGTTGACCACCACCGAGCCCATGGGGTGGATGCGCACGTCGATCTTGACCGGCCCCGGCTCGGTGAGGTTGCCCCACGTCTCGCCGCGGTGCGGCCCGCCGACCTCCTGGGTCTGCAGTCGGAAGACATGCCCGAGGATGACGCCGTCGAAGGAGTAGTTGCTGTCCAGCGTGGCGCCGACGTTCAGCCCGTCCTGGTTGAGCACGGTGTTGGCGTTGGGGAAGACGCCGTCCGGCGCGCCCAGGGGGTTCAGGACGCTACCGGTGACCGTCCCCTGCCGTTCCAGGAAGAGATCCTGGGTCACCCGCTGCCCCTCGCTGACGATCTCACCCCGGCCATTGGCCACCCGGCGCCCGCCGGGCTCGCGGCTGAAGAGGTCGAACCTCCCCTGGGGAATACCGAGGAACTCGAAGTAACCGTCCGCGCCCGTGCTGCTGTAGGTGGTGAAGCTGACGAGACCGCCGGAGCCCAGGCGCACGGTGGCGCCGGGAATCGCCACGGCGCTCCCCGGCTCGTAGAGGTGCCCGTCCACGGCGCCCCGGGTCTCCAGTTGGAAGTCGCCCTGGACCACCTGATTGTTCTGGGTGAGCTGCAAGCCGTTGCGCCGGCCGTGACGCCCGGTGCGGGGGTCGAGCGCCTGGACGTCGTAAGTGGCCATGGGCAGCAGATCGAACTCGAACTTGCCGTCGGCGTCGGCGTCGATGCTGTCGAAGAGGTAGCCCCAGCGCAGGAGCTGGACCTGGGCCGAAGCCGCCGGCGAGCCGTCGCCGGGGTTGGTGACCCGGCCCTGGATCTTGCCCGTGGGCTCCAGGAAGATGGTGACGCCCGCCACCTCCTCGCCGTCCGCCTTGATCTCGACCGTCGTCTTGCCGCCGAGGCCGCCCAGCGAGGGCGCCCGGGCCGAGAGGGTGACGGTGCCGGCGAAGATGTTGTGGAACTCGAAGTTGCCGCCGACGTCGGCGTTGGTGACCAGCGTACGGCGGGGGAAGGAGCCCTCCTGGAGGGTGACCACCGAGCCCGGTACCAGGACGCCGTTGGCGTCGGAGACGCGGCCGGAGATGGAGCCCTGCTTGGGCAGCACGATCTCCAGATCCAGGTTCTGCCCCTTCTGGCTGAAGTTGACCCACACCTGGGCCTTGCGGAAGACGACGCCGTTCTCCCAGGTCACGTCGATCGGGAAGGCCCACGGCGACGGCGGCAGCAGCTCGAAGCTGAATCGACCCTCCGCGTTGGTCAGCATGTCGTTGGCGAGGGATGGATGCCTGAGCTCGACATGGGCTCCCAGGACCGGGGTGACGCCGTCCTGATCGAGCACCCGGCCCTTGATGGTGCCGGTGACGTTGCGCTCGAAGAGGACGTTCTGGGTCTGGCTCTCGCCGTGGTTCACCAGCTCGCCGCGGATCGTCTTGCTGCCGTAGAAGGAGTTGGAAATGGTGATGACGTAGGGGCCCACCAGAGCGTCGGGAATCGACCAGGTGCCGTCCGCGGCGGTGGTGATCGTGTGGGCCGCCAGGTCGAGCCCCACCAACTCCAGGCGCACGGCCGTGGTGCGGTAGGTCACCAGGGCGGTGACGCCGATGGGCTGGCCCGAATCGTTCTCCGCCTGGACGACGCCGTGGATCGACCCCTTCTTGAAGCGGATCGAGACGAACGGCGTGTCGCCGACGAAGCGCACCAAGGCTCCCGTCGAGCCTCCGGAAGCGCCCTTGAAGGCGTGCACGCCGTAGCCGCCCACGCCCAGGTTGGGAATGCTGAAGCGGCCGGAGGAGTCGGTGGTGGCGGTGCGGTACCAGTGCTGGTCGTCGGCCGCGAGGTGGACGGTGGCGCCCGTCACCGGGCCGCCGTCGAAGCCCAGGACCTCGCCGGCGATGCCGCCGAGGATGGTGGCGTCCTGGAAGTAGAAGTTCTTGTCGACCACCTGCCCCTCGACGCCGATGGTCACCGCCTCGCTGAGCTTGACCTGCTTGTCGAGATCGGCGGCCGAGATGTTGCGGGTGCCGGCGAACACGCCTTCCAGCACGTAGTGGCCCTGCGCGTCGGTGACGGTCTTGAACGGCGTGCCCTCGGCCCAGACGATGACGCCGAACATCGGCACGTCGGAGCCGTTGACCTTCTTGTAGACGAAGCCCTGCACCACGCCGCGCTGGTCGCGCATGGTCAGGTTGACCTGGTTGACCTGGTCGGGGTGGATGGTGAAGAAGACCTGGACGCCCGACTGGCCGGTCTGGTTTTCGAAGGTGTCGATCTCGCCCCGGCCGGCCGGCACCGGCCCGAAGTCGAAGGTGCCGTCGGCGTTGCTGCGCTTCGTCCCGATCAGGTTGCCGTCGGTGTAGAGGGCCACGTAGGCCCCGGCCACCGGCGTGGTGCCGTCCGGCCGGAAGATGGTGCCCCGCACGATGCCGTTGGCCACCGGCTGCTCCGGCCGGCGCAGGATGACGAGGTCGAACGAGACGACGCTGCCGGCCTCGGGCACCGCGACCGTCTTCACCACGAACCGTCCCTGGCCGTCGCTGGCGGAGAGGGTGATCGTGCCCACGGCGACGTCGCTCACCGAGTAGTTGCCGCTGGCGTCCGGCAGGACCGACTTGCCCTCGCGGAACACCGGGCTCTCGGCCGTCACCCGCGCGCCGGCCGGAACGGTGCCGTCGTCGTAGGTGACGCGGCCGCGGATGGTGCCGCGGCCGAGCATCACCACGTTGAGCGTCGCGTGCTGGCCGACGAAGCGCACCCGCCCCGTGGCCGTGCCGCTGCGGCCGGTCGAGGCGTCGATCCCCGTAAGCTGGTAGATGTCGCTGCACTCCGTCTGGCGCACGTAGTCGAAGAGGAAGGCGCCCGAGGCGTCGGCTCGCACCACGGCCGTCTTGTGGGTGCGGCAGTCCTCCTCGCAGAAGAGGCAGCGGTCGCTCTCCCGCAGCTCGACCTCGGCGAAGGGCACGGGCTGGCCGTCCGGCCCGAAGACCTTGCCCTCCACCAGGGTGCCGGGCATGGCCGTGCTCGGAATGCGCACCTGCACGGTGGTGGAGACCACCTGCTCGCCCAGCGGGTTCTTCACCCCGGCCACGGTGAGGTTCTGCGGCGTGTAGGGGCTCAAGGGGTTGTTGAAGATCACCCGGATGATGCGCGAGTTGCGCATCCCCTTGAAGGGGTTCTGGATGGTGTTGCCCGAGCCGTCGAGGACGTCGTCCTCGGCCTGCACCCAGCCGCCGTTGGAGACCTTGCCGGGAATCGTGAAGTGGCGCGGATCGGCCGAGGCGAGGCTCGCCGGATCGACGTCGGTGGTGAACAGCACCTCGACGACGTGCCCCGTGGGGTCCACCTCGGTGTTGAGCACCGCCGCCAGGGCCTGGAACGGCCGCCGCTGGAGGCTCGAGACCGAGCCGGGGATCTGGAAGTCCACCGTGCCGTCGCCCTGGGTGTCCACCATCAGGACGAAGGACGAGTCCGCGGCCCGGAAGGTCACCGTGGCCGTGCCGCCGGCCGTCAGGGAGATGCCGTCCCAGCGCACCGTGCGCAGGCCGCCATCGGCGCCCGGCACCAGCAGCTCGAGGCCGGCGGAGACCGCGGCGGAGGCGTTCAGGGCCGCCGCGTACCCCCCGTCCTCGGGCACCGTCATCACCGCCATCTGGCCTTCGGAGCCCAGTGCGTACAGATCGGCGAACGGCAGCTCGCGCAGGCGGGTGGCGTCGTTGCCGCCGCCCCGCAGCCGCTGGCCGCCGGTGCGGCTGGAGATCGTCAGGTTTAGTCCCGAGCCGGTGGCCAGGGCGCCCTGTAGAGCCGGCAGGTAGCCGGTGGTCTTGGCGAAGCGCTCGAAGGTCTGCCGCGGCGAGGTGGCCGCGGCTTCGGCCGCGAAGATCGCACCCAGGGAAGCGCCTACCCGAGCCCCCTTCTGCGTCGTCCGCCGCAGCAGGTCCCACTCCCAGTCGCCGTCGCGCGCGCCGTTCCAGTTCGCGGCGAGCTCGGCCGCGCTGTCGAAGAGATCCTCGCCGAAGGCCACCTGGCGCCCGGCCTGGGAGAGCTGGTAGACCCGGCTGTCGACCATCGAGCGCGAGACCCGCGGCAGGTCGGTGCGCAGCAGCGACGGCGGCGCCGTGGCCAGCGAGAAGCCGAGGCCGATGAGGTTGAGCCCGTTGCGCACCAGGTCCGGAGGCAGCGAATCCGCGGCCCGGGGCAGGATGATGGAGCTGGGCGACAGGGGGATGCCGTTCTCCCCCACGCCCACCGTCAGCTCGAAGGTGGGAACGATCTCGCTCGAGCTGCGCACCGCCGAGGCCACGACGCGGCCCGTGCGCTTCGAGCGCAGGCGGAACTCCACCAGCTCGGCGTCGCCGGGCAGGATGGTGACGGTCTTCTCGTTGACGCCCACCACCTCGACCCCGGTCAGCTTGTCGAGCGGCAGCCGGACCTTCAGCAGGTTGGCCGGCGCGTTGCCGGTGTTGGTGACGGTAAGGAGCAGCGAGTACTCCTCGTCCGTGCGCACCGTGTCGGGGTGGGTGATGGTGACGTTCAAGGTGGGGTCGCGGACGATGACGGCGCCCTTGGCCGTGCCGGTGACCCGCCGGAGGTGGCCGTCGGCGAGGCCGTGGAGCACCCCCTCGAGATCGAACTGGACGATGTGAGTCCCCTCGCGCAGCCCCTCGACCAGCACCTCGGCCTGGCCGGAGGCCTGGGCTACCAGGAAGGTCAGGTCGTCGGCCGTGCCCAGCTTGCCGTCCGGCCCCGGCACCCTTACCGGCACCGGCACGCCGAGCGGCGGCGGCGGATCCGTCTTCGCCTGGCGCAGGCCCGGCGGCAGGATCACCTTGGCCGTCAGGTCGTGGATCTCCAGCCGGTCTCCCGCCGGAGCGCCGTTCTGGGCGATCAGCATCACCGAGAAGAACTGGTGCAGCAGGCTGACGTCGGTAGGGAAGAGGATGACGCCCGGGATCGGCACGACGTCGTCCTTCGAGCAGTCACCGTCGGCGGACTCGCAGCCGCCGTTGGACGTATCGCTGTTGTCGTCCTTGGCGAACGAGAGCTGGAACGGCGCCATTCTCGGCGGCTCGAAGCGCACCGAGGAGCTGCGCCAGGCCGGCGCGTCGAAGTTCGTCAGGCCGTCCCAGAGGATGTAGGGGTCCTTGGCCGGCCCATAGTAGATGACGGGGATGTTGTAGTTGACCGTCTCGCCGGCCACCGCGAAGGCGAAGGTGAAGTTGAAGGCCTTGAAGCTGTCGTCGTTGACGACGATGCCGTAGCTGCGGATCTCGTCCAGGGTGAGGGCGCGGGAGGTGACCTTGGTGATCAGCACCTGGGTGACGAGCACCCCCGCCGAGCGCGGCTCGGCGTAGGCCAGCAGGTCGGAGCCCTGCATCAGGCGGATGTTGTCCAGCCGGTACTGGCCTTCGAGGCGCAGGCGGGGGATGCGGAAGGGCTGATTGGGGACCGTCTCCAGGACCAGGATGCCGTTGACCTCCGGACCGGTGAAGTCGGCCACCACCCGCAGATCCTTGGGCAGCACGCCGCGCTCGACGTCGTACCCTTCGAGATGGGTGTCGACGATGGTGGGCGTGTCGAAGGGAACGGTCTGGCTCTCGGGGGAGATCGTGAGCCGGCTGCCGGCGATCAACAGCCGTGCGTTCGCCAGGTCGGCCGCGCCGGCTAGCGCCGGGGTCAGCAGGGCGAACCCGAGGCTCGCCAGCAGTCGTAGAGATCGCTTCCCGCTCATGTCTCTCCCGTCAGGACCAAAAAATCCAGGCCGCCGGCTCCAACGCCGGACGGCCGCACCCCGCGTGCGGTACCTCGAAACGACGGAGACGAGGGTTCCCTTCGAGCCGTCAGGCCACTTTCGGCCCGGCGATCCCATGGAGAGAGACACAGCCCCCTCTTGAGGGAAGCCCCCGCTTTCTCGAACGTCTGCCTATAGAAGTATCAGGGTGGTGCCCGAGGGGTCTATAAGAATCTTGCTGTCTTGCAAGAGCGCCTCAGAGATTACTGGAAGTAGCCGGTGACGTCGAGGAGCAACTGGAGGGGGAGGGAGCTTGTGGTGTTCTTCACCGCAAGGGTGCCGGTGCCGGAGGAGGCGAGCATGAGGACGGCGTTGTTGGCGCGGGTCTGGCCGGTGGCGAAGCTTAGAGTCGAGGTGTTGGGGACCTGGGCGTTGCCGGGGAAAAAGACGACGGCGCCGGTCTGCGGCGTCCCGACCACGGTGACGTTGACCGCCACAGCCTTAGCGGTGACCGGGATGCCGCAGCGCCCGGTCACGGTGATCACCCGCTGGCCGCCCGGCGGCAGGGGTGGGCCGCCATAGGGACCGCTCGCGTTGCGGGTGTCCAGGATCCGGCAGGGGGTCACGGTGTAGAGATTGCCCGGCGCGGCCGAGGCGGCGACCGCCGGCTTCCAGCCGAGCTGGACCACCTCGAAGTCGCTCGCCTTGAGGGCGCCGAAGGCCGGGTTCAGGACGCCGTTGTCCCAGCGCGGGTCGTAGACCCCCTGAATGTACATGTCGCTGCCGTTGTCGGCGACGATCAGGCCGCAGGTCTTCATCGCCTGGAAGATCTTCTGCACATAGGCGGGGAAGCCCGAGATGTTCTTGCCGGCCTTGAGGCGCAGGCGGGCCCCCATGGGCAGCGCCCCGACGGTCGAGCCGGCATCGTGCGAGGCGGGATAGACGTAGTGGTCCGTCGAGCGCACCGTGAAGCGGAAGGCGTGGCGGATGGGATTGGGGCCGAACACCTCGTCGTAGCGGATGAGGCCGGGGAGAATGGCCAGCCCCGCGGCATCGGCGCTCGTCCAGGTGTCGGGCCGCCGGGCGTTGCCGTCCAGGGAGAAGATGGCCCCCGACCCGGCCTCCCAGTGATCGACGTTCCAGTGGGTGTGATACAGCTCGTAGAGAATGCGATTGTCGCGGTCAACGATCAGCATGTGGTGATCGCCGGAGGCTCCGCCGCCCGGGTCGCCGCCCTCGATCCACTTCCCCTGCGTCCGCGCCGCGACCGGGATGGGGTAGCCCGCCGGCCGCCCGGGGGCGCCGTGGTCGCTCTGGCCGTCGAACTCGACGAAGGTCACCCTCTCCAGCGGCTGGGTGCCGGGCACGGAGGAGTAGGGGAAGCCGTAGGTGTCGGTCGAGCTGGGATCTCCTGGATCGACGTCGCCCCCGAAGTCGGGGTGGAGCCCCCGGGTCGAGCCGATGAAGCTGATGAAGCTGGCGCTGTTCGGGTCGAGCGGAGCGCCGCTCACGTCGACGTTCCACCAGTTGTCCGGCGGGAAGAGGGGGGAGAGGGCCGAAAGATCCGGCTGCTGCAGGATCTGGGGCGAGGCGGAGGCCGCGAGCAGCACGAAGACGAGGCTGAAGCGGATGCTACGGATGGCGACGCTCGGCCGCAGGCTCGCGGACATGGAGATCCTCCCCAAGACATTACCCCATTGAAGACAACGCATGTTAGCACGGGCAGAGAGACTAGACGATTCTCATTCCTTGCGCCGATAAACCCAAGCCTTTAGGGCCTCAGGATTCAGGGGCTCGGGAGCGTCGAGGCGTATTGGCCGCACGCAGACGTCACGATCCGGAAAGCTCGCGGCGACCTCGCCCTCGATGTCCATAGACGTTTCAAATTCAGCATCTCCGATTTCGCCGTCAAAAAAGAGGTTGGCCCAGATGCTTCTTTCCTCCCAACCCACGGTTACACCCCGAAGATGGCTGGTGACCATCCCAAGCAGTGAAACCTGAAACGCGAGGAGCACTCCGCTCCGAAACTCTACATCCTCATCCGTCATCCTATGACCTCCGGGCCGTGTTCACTGCGCCTTGCGCGGCTCATTCGTCGCCAGCCACGCTCGCCCCTTCTCGGTGAGCCGGTAGCGCTGGAGCCGGCTCGTCGGATTGTCCGGGGCGGTCCTCTCGATCAAACCGGCTGCGAGGGCAGGCGTCAGGTAGGTAGCGCGGAAATGTTCTCGGTTCTTGAGACCTAGCCGCTCCTGGAGCTCGCGACGAGCCAAATCGCCGGTGATCGCGTACAGGAGGCGCTGCACCTCCGCCGAGAGCTCCTGTTCCGCGATTTCGACTTGCTCGGTGACTTGCTCGGTGACTTGCTCGGTGACTTGCTCGGTGACTTGCTCGGTGACTTGCTCGGTGACTTGTCCGGTCCCATCCTCCGGAGCTTCCGCCGGCTCGGGCCGCCACAGCGTCTGGACGAACTCGCCGCCCTCCTGCCGGAACTCTGGCGCCGGGAGCCCGACCTCGCGGCACAGCGCGAGCATGTCGAGGATCCCACTCCCTGCCTTCTCGACGTATCGGGCGAGGAACATCGGCTCCGCGAGGAGCGGGTTGCGCGGAATGGAGGCGTGAGGCCGCGTGAGCTGCTCGAAGCTGAGGGTGATGGGAAGCCTGCCGGGGTTCCAGACCTCGAGCCGGTCGGCGAAGAGCATCACCTGCACGCTGGCATTGCTCGCGTAGTCGCGGTGGGCGACGGCGTTGACGATGGCTTCGGCGACCGCCTCCCGGGGGATCTCGTAGGTCAGCGGCGCCTGGTTGCTTTCGGCGCGGGTGCCGACCGTCGCTGCAAGCTTGGAGAGAACGAAGTCGGCGGCCCGGTCAACGAGCTCGAACACGGTGCCTTTGAAGATCTGGTAGGACGGGATCGGCTTGCGCACCTCCTTGCCGTGGAAGTGCATGCACTTGACCTCGGAGCTGGGAAGGAAGCGCTGAGGCTTCGCGCCGAAGAGCAGCACCGCCGCATGGCTGGGCTCCACGCCGTCGAGGAGGTCGAGGTGAGCCAGCGCCGTAGGCATCGGCGTACCGGGCCCGAGGGCATATCCCCGTTGCGACTGGGCACGCGCCAGGAAGAGGTCGAGAAGGTCGGGAGAGAGGTCGTCGACCGTCGCGCCAGAGCAGGCCGCCGCGTCGAAGGGACGCGTGCGCAAGCGTCCGGTGCGTTCGAGGTACTCCACGAGGCTCGCATAGACCGCGCCGGTCAGGTCGGCGACGTCGGTGACGCGCTTACGGATGAGCTGACCGCCCGCCTTGCGAATCAAGACCAACATGCGCGGATCGCGGCGCGTGTCGTCGGTACCGCGCACGAAGATCAAGCGCACCCTGCCGCACCGGGTCGCCTCGTCGAACTCGCGCTCGGTGGGAGAGACTCCTTCCGCGTCGGTCGAGCCGTAATCGTCACCGAAGAGGCCCAGGTAGATACCCGAGTGGGCGACTTCCTCGAGGTAGACATCGTCAGTGCGGCGATCGGAGGCGGGCAGGTCCTCGAAAAGAAAGACGTCGAAGAAGCGCCGCAAGAGGGCGTCGCCGCGGATGAAGTCGCGCACCGCCCGACGCTCGGCGGCGAACTCCTTCTGCACGCTGCTGATGAAGAGCCGCTCGGTCATGTAGCGCTATCCCTCTTGTGCTCGCATTCCGGCTGCTTCAGGAGTTTTCAGGCCAAGTCTTGGCTGCGTGGCTGTTAACCAGCCTGAGATGGCTCAAGGTCTGGCTTCTTGTCGCGAAACGCGATTGTAGTCCGTCTGTAAGTTGCCCAGATGCCAGTCGCCGTCCTGTATTCTCAGGGTTTCAAACGACCTCAGGTCGCCCCTCCAAGCTCCCCAATCATCCGGTCAAGCCGCTTGGCGTCCTCAGCCTTCTTGAACCGGGCCTTGTCGGCCTCGAGCTTCTTGCGTAGCTCGATCCGGACGTCAGGGGGAAAGCCCTTCTTGAGGCGCGAAAGGCTACTGGCCATGGCGTCCAGGAGGACGGACAGGTTTTCCTCGGAAAAGCCGTTCTCCTCGGCCAGCAACTGTTCGGCTGAGACGAAGATGGTCGTCATGCCCTCTTTCATCTGCTTCAGGCCCGCCATCCTCGCAGCGTACGTCTCATCCTTGACGAGCGTCGGCAGGAACTCCTCGACCAGATCGACCCCCTGCGCAGAGGAGTGGAGGACGAAGGCCGTAATGTGCACCAACTCCGATCGGTAGTCGCCCTCCTTGGCGTCGCCGTAGAGCATAAGCAGCTTGCCGGCTGCCTGCTCAAGCTGCAGGAAGTCTGGCATTCGCACTGACAGCGGGAGGTTCTGGTCGCGCTCCAGCGATAGGTTGTCCAGGGAGGTCATGCGCCGCAGGAGAGCGGCTCCCTCCGGATCGGAGAACTTGGGGAGCGGAACCTTGCCGGCGGTGAGGATCTCGACGGTTCGCTCGTAGTCGGGGCCGGTCCAAGGGCGGGTTGCCGCCGGAATCCCGGCTTCCAGGAACGGATTGGTCTCGGCCACCGCAGCGACGGCGAGCTGCGAGGCAAACAGGAGAGCGATTCCAAGGGCGGAGCGTCGCATGGCAGAGTCCTCCTCCGATGACGAGCCACTATTTCGCCGGTTTGACTCCGGCCAGTATATATCCCCTCTCGGGAGCGGAACTGGTAGCCGCACCGCCGAGGCCCGTCTATCGCTCCCCTGGATGATAGGCCCGCTCCAGGTGGGCCTTGATCTCGTCGAGCGTGAACCAGGCGGGCTTGAAATCCCCCCGGGCGTAGAGCTCCCCCTGGTCTTGGTAATGGGGCGACTTCGGATCGCCGCTCTGCCCGAAGACCCGGATCGACCGCGCCTTCACCACCGGTCCGAAGTCGACCACGCTGACGTAGGAATTGCCGGCGTTACCGTAGCGCCGCTTCGATCCGGGGGCGGCTCTCCACGGTGAGCTGTCGCGCGACGGATAGAAGTTGAACACGATCCCGGCCCATCCCGACGCGCCGGGCACCGGCAGGCTGGCGCGCGCGTCGCTGAACATCTCCCCGGCGCTGAAGCTCGGCCGCTGCAGGCGATTGACCTCCCCCCAGGCCAAACGCCACGTCCCCCAATCGCGTTCCAGCTCCCGGCGCGCCTCCTCGAGCGCGCGGATCCGTGGCCAGCGCTCGTCCCGCGCACCGGGCGCCTTCTGGATCTCCTCGTAGCGGAGGAACCACCGCATGAACAGAGTCATCGGCACCGAGTCGATCCGGCTCACCCGGTCCCATCCGCGCAGCGCTTCCACCAGCGGGGCGAGGGCATCGGCCCGGGGAGCGTCCGCCGCGCGGAGGCTCTCCCATTCGGCGATCACCCCGGGAATCTCCTTCTGGGCCGCGAGAACCCGCGTGTCCATCGCCGCCCGGGCCCACTCCTCGAAGGTGAATTTCTCCTTCTCCATCAGGATCTGCCGCGAGACCTGAGACCGTGGATTGTCGATCTCCGGACCGATCATGTATTTGGGATAGCGGGACGGATCGAGGTTCCCGCTCGACGCGGTGGCGAAGGGCGTGGAGTTGCAGCTCTGCACGAACCCGCCCGGCGGATTGGTGAGCTGCGGCAGCTCGGCGAACGAGTGATATCCGTTCCACTCCGTCTCCGGATCGCTGCCGTCCACCGGCTTGCGCCAGTCGAATTTCAGGGACCGGCGCGGCACCACGCCGTTGTAGGCGTAGAAAATGTTTCCATCACGGTCCGCATAGACGATGTTCATGTAGGGAATGGCGACACGGCCGAGCACCGCCTTGAGCTCGGCCAGAGAGCGGGCGCGGGACATCTCGTAGATCTCGTCGAGCCATCCCCCTTCCTCCAGCTTCGCCAGCCGCACCGCCACCGGCTTGCCCCCCTGCTCGGAGAGGATGGGCCCGTGATGAGTCTTGCGAAAGGTGAAGCGCCGGGTCTCCAGGCCGGCGGCGGTCTTCACCCGGATCTCCTCGGTCCATTGCACCGCCGTCCGGTGCTCCGTTCCGTAGCGATAGGCCAGCGGATGGGCGGGATCGTCGAAGGTCTCCAGGTAGAGGTCCCCAGTGTCCGGATAGTTGTCCGTCTGCGCCCAGCCGAGCACCTCGTTGTGACCCATATAGAGGAAGGGCAGCCCGTAGCGGCCAACACCGGAGAAGTTCCACCCCTCGTCGCTGTGGAGGTGGGCCTCGTAGTAGAGGGCCGGGCCAAAAAAGGCGACGTGGGGATTGATCAGCAGCATGGGATGCCCCGAGGCGCTCTTGGCCGGAGCCACGGCCCAGGCGTTGGACCCCTGAGGCCGCTCCTCCCGCTTCTCCTCCACCGCCACGCGCAGGTCCTTCTCGGCCAGGCCCGCATAGCCGAGGAACTCTCCCTGGTGGTACTTGAAACGCATCAACGCCAGCGGATACCAGGGCTCGAAGAGCCGCAGCAGCGCCGGCTTCGTCTCCGGATGCCGGGCGAGATAGTGGTTCAGCCCCGCGGCATAGGCGTCATAGAGCGCCTTCATCTTCGGATTGGCCCGGGCGTACTCCTCCCGGGCGAGCCGCGGGATCTCCATGGCGCGAGCGGTCTGATCGTCGCGCAGTGCCTCCTGGCCATGCACCTCGGCGCCCCGGCCCAGCGAGCGGATGAAGTTGTCCTCCAGATGAGCGAAATCGTCCTCCGCTTGCGCATAGGCCAGCCCGAAGACGACGCTCGCGTCGGTGCGTCCGTAGACGTGAGGCACGCCGTAGGTGTCGCGGTAGAGGGTCACCGATCGCGCCATCGCCTCGGAGTCCCCGGCGAAAGCCGGAGCGCAGGCCAGCACGCCGACGGCGAGCATGGCAAGAACAGGGTACGGATTGAACGGACCAAGCATTCCGGAGCCTCCGCAAGCCCCTATGGATTCGGCAGGGGCCGGCAGGTCGGAAGTTTACCGGGGACGGGCCACGATTTCACCCTGCGCCCGTCCAGGAAGGGATGACTCACGGGCGCCCCGAGTCTATGCGAATTGCTGCAATAGGTATAGTGAAGGTATCGACCGGCTCAAGATAACCTAAGTTGAAGAGTCCGGCCTGTTCCGGGAACAGCGGCAGTTGCTTAGTCTTAGTGATTAGAGCCCGACGGTCTTTTCCGATAGAATTGGCCACAGGGTTACTCCTCACCCAAGGAGCGCTGCCGATTCTCGAAAGTCCATCAGCAGAGGATGCCTTCCTTCCACAAGACACTGATCAACTAACGCCAACTCCCTGTTAAGCCGATTCGTAGAAAGGCATAAATCACGCATCAGTTCTGCGGCCAAGTTGGCCAACAACAACCCAAGCGTCATCGAAAAGTCCTTTCGTTCACCAGCCAAAACATCTTTGTGCTGTCCCAGGTCTCCGAAGTTGAGGGGACAAAGCGAGCTATGAAGATCTTCGTATACCCAAAAATCTGACCTATAATGTAGCGCATTTCGTTGGCGGGCAAAGATTCCTTCGTCAATATTGCGGAGCTTCGAGAATGCCAGTTCGGGCCATAAGTCTATTCTGGCGACACGAAGTGCGCGCTGAAGAATCCTCCAGAGCGCTCGGTGATCAGGCCTATCATGCCCCAAGTTTCGAACTGATACTGTACGGAGTTCCTCCTTAACGCCTCGTGCTCCCTTTTTGATTGAGCCAAGAGTCCAGCAGTCGATCATGATCGTTTTATTGTTAGCTTCGAAGATATCGATGCCTAAAAAGCAAAGTACCGCCCGAGCTGAGAATACTGACGCTTGATAGGCAATCCCGAGCGACCATGTAGCCATTCCGTTTACGGCAGCCGTTTCTGCTACGCCAATGACGTGGAGAGCCTTGTGCAGAAAGAATATGCCTTCATGAAGAACGGCTTCTCTTACGCCAGGGAGGTCAACCCGGTCTACTGGCTCGCCAGCAGAGAGTGCTTGACTACCAAGATCTTCCAGTCCCTGAATACTATTCAATCCACCAGCGAGACCCGAGCCCTCTGGCTGAATCTCAGGAATGTGTGACAGCCAGCGAGACCGGAGATCTACCCAATCTCTTTTGAGAACCGATTTAAGGGACCTGTCGAAGATGCTCAAAAAACCTCCTGTTCACAGTGTTCACAAACGGATGCTTCCGCCACCTTCCATACTTCCTTCAGTATACGAGTCGAGTAGTTCCTGCCGTAAATTGTTTCCTGCTTCAGTCTCTGCGGCATTGCCGGTTCCAAGCTGCCGCCATTGCTCAAAATCAAAATAGTCGATCTTTTTCAAAATCTGCACGATCTCTTCGACGGTAAATCCTTTGAAGTGTTTTAAGGCTAGGTCGAATATGGTCGGGAAGGCATTGAAAAGAGCACCAAATCCGAGCGTTTGGAAGAAAATGGAATCGTTTCTATCGTAGTCGGACGGAAAGGCATGCGACAACCCATTGTAGAAATTGTCCAAGATTTTCTTCTGCTCCATGGCAGTATAGAGCGCTAGCTTTCCCTTGGCAGGATGGACGAGCGGTGAGATTTTGCGGACGAAATTGTTGAGAGACAACTCTCCTTTCCTAGGGCTGCCAAGTATCACTATTTTTCCTGCAAAGGCCGAATTCTCGTCCAGCCGGAGCTGAGTTCCGAGGTCGGCAGCACGTTCTCGGGCCTGTTCTGATTCAGACTTCTCCTTCGGAAGGTGTTTCAAGAGATCGTAATAAAGAGACGTCGGCACTCCTTTCGCCTCTCTATTGATTGTGACAAACTGCTCAATTTGGCTTTCCAGAGGTAGGTTAAGGAAGGCGACAATGGGAAGTTCTATGCTTGAATTGGCTCTGTGGGCACCAGCCAGTCGATGCTGCCCGTCAATCACCCAACCGGCGTCGGAGCGGTTGGGGATGCGTACCCGATTTTCGCTAAGCAACTCGGCTCCGTCGAACGAGACAACCATGCTTGTCGGTAAAGGATTACCCTTAGATAAGTATCGCGCTATTGCCTCAACCCTGCTTCCGGAAAGGGCTCTCTGGTAGCCTTGATCCTTATCGGGATCTCGCTTGTTTATATCAACGATCGACCATAGTATATTTGCCCGCACGCTTAGCGCAATAATATTAAGATTCCCCTGTCTCACGGCCAAGCACGGAAAATCAATATACTCACCGACGTTCTTCAACTCATCTGCTCGCTTGCGTTCCTCTGAGCTTACTGCATGCTTCACAACTTTCTTGCGTGCCACGAAAAATCTCCTTTACTGATTCGGATTCTAAGCTAACGGTGAGGCGTTGAAAAATTAAGTCGCAATATTCAGATTCACGATCACAGCCTATGAAGCGCATTCCCATGGCCCTGGCAGCTATAAGCGAGGAGCCAGCTCCGGCGAATGGGTCAACCAGTGTCCCTCCTTGAAAGCCACTAATAAGAGTTGCGCGCTCAGGTATTATTAGTGGCAGTTCGTTGCTGTTGCGTGTCTTATGTTTTTTGTGGCGCAGTGGGCTCACATCATCCCAGACATCGCTAAGATTGATACCGTTGGATACGTATTTTTCGTAGCCGCCATAATCCCTGAGTTGTCTCTTGCATCTCCAGCATACGGGCTTGGGTATTTTCGGACGGCTAAAATGAGAGGCTTCGCCCTTTGTGTAATAAAGAAGGGCATAGTGCGCTGGATAGAGCCTCTTCCCTCTGACAAATCCATTTTTCATGGACACGGCTATCCAATGCCGGAAAGTCAACTTCGTGGACAGGCGTGAAGAGAATTCAATTGCCCATTTTGGGATATGGTACAAATAAAGTGCCCCTCCAGGGCTTAAAATGCGCACGGATTCATCGAGAATTTTATGGATGAACTCTCTATATTCTTGGTCGGCTAGGCGGTCCGAGTTTTTCCCATATTGCTTGCCTAGGTTAAACGGAGGATCTAAAAAAATTATATCGCCGCTCGCGCTGGGAGTATTTATCAAGAATTTTACTGCGTCAGCCAAATGGATCTCTCCATCGGGAAGAACATGCTTCAGCGTGCTTATGCGCTGTGCTTTCATAGATTCTTCCCAAGCCCGACCTGGTCCGGTCAGATCGTCATCGTTTGAATCGACTTCGGAGAAACTAGATAAGTTGATCGGCTGCTTGGCTATGGCTCTCTCTTGGGCACTGCGAAGATTCGGAACTGCCGTTGGGCCGGCAGCGGCTGTCTCCCGAGAAGCATCGACGAGTTTGGGGCGCTCAGAGATTGCGGCTTTGGCGAGAAAAGGGCGGGGCATGAGGGGAGTCTACATCTTCGCGGGCCTTGGTGCCGCCTCCCGATACACCGGAACCGTCCGATGCACTTCCTTGAAGGTCCGGATGTTCGGCCGCCTCAATCGAAAAGACCTCCGAGTTGGACCGCGATCTCCAGTGGTCTCGCGCGGACGGCGAGCAAGCAGGAAGCGTCCAAGCAGCTTGAGGTCCTGATGGTCCAAGGCCGGAAGCTCGCCACCTACCTGCGAGTCGGCCTCAAGCAAAACTACGGCAACCGGTCCGAAAAGCTGGTGGAGTTCGGCCTCCAGCCGCTGCGTATCCGCCATAAGGCGGCCGACACTCCGACGGCCAAGCCAAAGTCCTCGGCACCCTCCACGACGATTCCCTCCACGACGAAGCCCGCCTCTTCGACGGAAGCACCCGCCCCGGCCGGCCCTGGCCAGAGCATAGATCTACCGGCGCGACGGAGCGGTTTCTGCGACGTCGCCTCTCATATCGGAGAAGTTCCCTTCCCATAAACCGGAACCTGCAAGCTCCAAGATCCGGCCAGCCCGATGTCGCCGCAGATAGTCCTCCATGGCTTTCGTGACCGCCCGCGAGTACGTCCGCTCCCCGCTGACACGGGTCAGCTCCGTGAGAAGCTGTTCGTCCAACACAAGATTCGTGCGTTTCATGCGCACAGTGTACCTCGTGTGTCGCGAGACCGGCCAATCGCCTTTGCGATTCACTGGGGGGGCTTGTAGAAGCTCTCCCCCTTGCGCGCCATCTCCCGCAGGAGGTTCGCAGGACGCAGGCGCTCGCCGTGCTGATCGGCGTAGCCTTCGAGCTTGTCGACCACCCAGCGCAGGCCTTGACGATCCGCCTCCCGGAGCAGGCCGCCGCGGAAGGGCGGGAAGCCGAAGCCGAAGATGACTCCGATGTCGACGTCCGCGGGGTTGGTGATGATGCCTTCCTCCATGCAGCGGGCGGTCTCGTTCAACATCTGGAGCCAGCAGCGCTCGACGATCTCCTCGTCCGTGATCGGGGTCTCGTACCAGCCTAGGAGGGGATAGACGGCCGGGTCCACCTTCTTGCTGCTCTTCCCCTTTCCCTTGGCGTCCTTCTCTTCATAGAGGTAGAAGCCGCGCTTGCCCTTGCGGCCCAGCCGGCGGTCGTCGAGCATCCGCTGGAAGACGGGCGGCGGCGTCACCCTTTCGCCGAGCGCTTCGCGCATCACCTCGCCCACGTGGGCGCCGACGTCGAGGCCCACCTCGTCCATCAAGGCGAAAGGACCCACGGGCCAGCCCCAGCGGGTCATCGCCGTGTCCACCTGGTCGATGGCCGCACCCTCCGCCAGCATCCAGGCGGCCTCGTTGAGCATGGTGCCGAGCACCCGGCTGGTGAAGAAGCCCGGGCCGTCGCCCACCACGATCACCGTCTTGCCCATGGTCCGCCCCAGTTCCACGATGGTGGCCAGGGTCTCCTCGGAGGTGCCTAGGTGGTGGATGACCTCTAGAAGCGGCATCTTCGCCACCGGGCTGAAGAAGTGCATGCCGACGACGTTCTCCGGCTTGCGGCTCGCCTCGGCCAGCTTGCCGATGGGGATCGACGAGGTGTTGGAGGCGAAGATGAGGCCCGGCGGGGCCACGGCCTCGGCCTCGCGGATTACCGCCCGCTTGACCTCCAGATCCTCGAACACGGCCTCGACGACGAGACCGGCCCGCCGCAACGCGTCGTAGTCGGCGGTGGGCAGGATACGCCCCATGGCCGCCTTCGCCTCCGCCTCGGTCGAGCGGCGGCGCTTCACCCGGTCGCGGAATTGCTGCTGGCAGAAGGCGTAGCCCCTTCCCACGGAGTCCAGGTCGCGATCCTTGAGGATGATGGAGACACCCTTCTGGGCCAGCACCTGGGCGATGCCCGCGCCCATGAAGCCGGCGCCGAGGACGCCGACGGTGGCGCCCGGCAGGCTCGGCCGCGCCTTGCGGCCGAGCTTCGCGGCCCGAGCTTCGACGTCGTTCTTGGTGAAGAAGATGGAGATGAGGTTCTTCGCCGTCTCCGAGACGACGAGCTCGGAGAAGGCCCCGGATTCGAGGTCCAGGGCGCGGCTCAGGGGGAGCTTCAGCCCCTCGCGGACGACCTCGATGGCGACCAGCGGCGCGGGATAGTGGCCGCCCGTCTTCGCCATGACGCCGGCGCGCGCCTTGTCCCAGACGAGCTTGCCGCCCAGCGGCGTGTGCGCCAGGAAGTCGCCGGCTCGCGAGGCCATGGGGCGCTTCTTCGCCTTCGGGGCGCCGTCACGCACCAGGCGCTCGGCCGCCGTCCGCAGGTCCGCCGGATGGCAGGTGTCGTCGACCAGCCCGAGGCGCCAGGCCTTGCGGGCGTCGAGCTGCTTGCCGGTGAGGATCAGGTCGAGCGAGTCGGGCACGCCGATGAGACGGGGGAGCCGCTGGGTGCCGCCGAGGCCGGGGATGAGGCCGAGCTGCACCTCGGGGAATCCCAGCTTCGTCTTGGGATGGTCGGTCGCCACCCGGCACCGGCAGGCGAGCGCCAGCTCCAGGCCGCCGCCGAGGCAGGCGCCATGGATGGCCGCGACGGTGGGGAAGGGCAGGCCGGCCAGGTACTCCATCAGCTCGTGGCCGCGCTGCAGCATCTCGATCACGGCGTCGGAGTCCTTGAGAGTCAGCAGCTCCTCCAGATCGGCGCCGGCCACGAAGGTCTCGGGCTTGCCGGAGTAGATCACCAGCCCGCAGGGCCGCTCGCCGTACAGGTTGTCGAGCTGCTCCTCGAACCAGGTCATCAGCCGGGTGGAGAGGGTGTTGACGCGCTTGCCGGGATCATCCAGGCGGAGCCAGGCGATGCCATCCTCAACGGCCAGGGCGCCGCAGGGCGGAGAGGCCAGAACGGTCTGGGGGGGCGTGCGGGTGTCGGCTTCCAGGGTGCTCATGGGGTGCATCGTAGGGATCGATGCCGCAGCGTGTCAAGGATTGACGGGGTGCGGCGCGAGGGGGCGGGGTCTTGTCTGGCTCCCCTCTCTCCCGGTCGGTGGGGGGGAGGCTGGGAGAGAGGGGCCGGGGGAGTGAGGGTCTGACGGCGCCGATACGACCCGGATTGGCGAGGACTCCTGGATCGGCGAAGAAGGCGCCGCTGTTTCCGATTCGATTTTCGACGGTGGATCGAGGCGGTGACCGTGCCGCCGAAGACCCTCATCACCCCGGCCCTCTTCTCCCAGCCTCCCCCCCGCCCGCCGGGAGAAGAGGGAGTGGTTTGTCTAGAAGTCAAGAAGAAGGATTGTCCTACTTCACCTTCTCCAGCGCCTTCTTCGCGTCCTCCAGCTTGGGATCGAGCCGTACCGCCTCCTGGTACTCCGCGCGGGCCTTCGCCTTGTCGCCCTTCTTCTCGTAGACCATCCCCAAACGGAAGTGGGCGTTGGCCAGTGGCGCCTCGTGGGGTGCGGGGGGTTGGCTGACGTAGCGCTTCAGGCACTCCTCGGCACGGTCCAGGCGCTGGCCGGAAACGGCGCCGGTCCGGCCCACCATGTAGAGGGCGTTCCGGTTGCCGGGATCGGTCTTGAGGAGGGCTTCGAAGGCCTCGAAAGCGTCGGGCCAACGCTCGACGCTGGAGTAGAGCTGCCCCAGCGCCAGGCGTGCCTTGGGATTGGCGGGCGACTCCGTCACCGCCGCCTTGAGCTCGCGTTCCGCTCCGGCAGTGTCCTTCTGGTTCAGGAAGACCCGGGCCAGGGCCACGCGGCCCCGGAAGCTGTCGCGCTTGCGGATCTCCGCCGCTTCCTCCTTGGCCTTGTCGACGCTGCCGCCCATGAGTCCGGGAACCAGGAGGTAGTACTCGAGCCGGTCCTCCCGCGCGTCGAGGTTCGCGGGATCGAGGGTCACCGCCTTGTCGAAGGCCTCTTTCGCCTTCTTCGCCAACCCCGGGGCGGAGAACATGCTCGCCTCCTGGGCCGCCGCACCGTAGCCCTCGCCCAGCCATCTCTGCTTGTCCGAGCTGGCCGGCGCGAGCGCCGCCGCCTTTTCCAGCCACTCCACCCCCGTGGCCGTCTTGTGCAGCTCGAGATAGGCCCGGCCCAGGTACATCGCCGCGTCGGCGTCGCGAGGATTTTTCGCTACGTACCCGGCGAAGAGCTTGCGCGCCTCCTCGAAGCTCCCGGCCTCGAAAAGCTTCACCCCGGGAGCCAGCGCCTCGGGCACCGCCGCCGCTACCAGCAGCGGGCTCAGCGAGAGAAGGACGATCCCCAACCCTCCGCGCAACGTTTTTACGCTCAAAGTCACCTCCATCAGGGCTGAACCGGTCCGCCATTCTCTCTACGCACGGCTCGGCCCCGGTGTTTCTACCGCGATTTCTATGCTATGGTAGCATTCATTACTTCAGCCGGAGGACGAATTCATGCTCCTACGCGGTCTCCGCAGGTCCTTTCAGAAGGTCTCCTTCGTCGTCCTGTTGGGCACGGCCTGCGCCGTGCCGGCTCATGCGGCTTTGACGTGGCAGCCTCAGGGGACCGATTTCCAGGTCAACTCCTATACGGTGTCCAATCAGCACCACCCGGCGGTGGTGCGCGACGCGGCGGGCAACTTCGTGGTGCTCTGGCTGGACAAGGTACGGGGGATCTTCCTGCGCCGGTTCGACGCCACGGGGGCGCCGCTCACCGGCGAGCTGCGGGTGGACGATCCGCCCATTCCGGCGAGCTGGCTGGCGCGGCAGGACCTGCCGCGGATCGCCATGGACGGCCGCAACGGCAACTTCTCGGTCGTCTACTCCTCGTCCGACGGCATCTGGTTCCGCCGCTTCAACGCCATCGCCCAGGCTCTGGAACGCGTCGGCCTGCCGTACAACTCGGCCGGCGAGCTGCTGCTCGAGCCGGACCTCGCCTACGACGGCGCGGGCAATCTCCAGGTGGTCTGGCGGGCCACGTCCACGGCACCGGCCCGCACCTTCATCCTGCTCCAGCATTTCGACGATCAGGGCCGGCCCGTGGGCGGCGCGTCCCCGGCCAACGAGGTGCTCGCCGGACCGCGGACGTCGCCGCGCCTGGCCCTCGATCCGTGGTCGGGCGACGTGATCGTCACCTGGGTGGACGAGCGCGAGACGGGCAATCCCAACATCTGGGCCCGGCGGCTCGACGCCTCCGGCCAGCCCCGGGGGCACGAGCTCCAGGTCGATCTCGTCGACAACGGCAACGGCGTGGCCGAGAGCGCGCTGCCCCTGGCGCACGGCGACGGCGGGTTCTCCATCGTATGGAGCAACTTCCTGCCGGCCAGCCCGCTCGGCGCCACGGTCGAGGTGCGGGCGCAGCGCTTCGACGCCCTGGGCGCCCGCCTCGGCCCCGACACCCTCATCACCGGTACGGGGGCGGACACCAACCCCGCCGCCGCGGTGGTCGACGCGCGCGGCAACATCCTCGTGCTCTGGCCGGGGGCCGATCAGCACAGCCCGGACGTCGCCGTACAGGGCCGGCTCTTCGATCCCTCCTGGCAACCGCTCACCGGCATCTTCCAGCTCAACGCGCGCTTCCATGGCGACCAGACGCAGCCGGCCGTCGCCGCCGACGCCCAGGGCCGCTTCGTCGCCCTGTGGGCCGGCGCCGAGGGCGAGACCCCGACGCCCGGCACGCCGGACCCGGAGGCGGGGTCGATCGGCATCTTCGGCCAGCGCTTCACCGTCGGCGGCTGCCTGCCCGGCGACTCCCATCTATGCCTCAACGGCGACCGCTTCCAGGTGGAGGTCGCCTGGAAGAACCCGTTCGACGGCAGCACGGGCGGCGGCCATGCCGAGCCGCTGACGGACGACACGGGCGCCTTCTGGTTCTTCGGCGCGGCCAACCTGGAGCTGCTGGTGAAGGTGCTCGACGGCCGGGCCGTCAACGGCAACTTCTGGGTCTACTCCGGCTCGCTTTCCAACGTCGAGTACACGATCACGGTCACCGACACGATCGCTGGCCGGGTGCGCACGTACCACAACGTGCCGTTCCAGTTCAGCAGCTTCGCGGACGTGGGGGCTTTCCCGGACGCCGCGGTCACGGCAGGGACGACCACGACGGCAGGGCTGGTGACGGCGGACACAAACGGAGTCTGCGCGGCGGACGCCCTGTGTCTCGCCGGGAGCCGGTTCCGGGTGACGGTGGACTTCACCGATCCGCGTCCCGGCGGCGGCGCGGGCCACGGCCAGGCCCACGGCCTCACCGAGGACACGGGCACCTTCTGGTTCTTCGATCCGGCGAACCTGGAGCTGATGGTCAAGGTGCTGGACGGCCGCACGATCAACGGCAAGTTCTGGGTCTTCTTCGGCGCCCTCTCGGACGTCGACTACACGTTGACGGTGACCGACACCCAGACCGGGCAGCAGAAGACCTACCACAACCCCCGCGGCACTCTCGCCAGCCGCGCGGACACCTCGGCGTTCTGAGGAGAAACCCGATGGGCCGCGAGACCGTCACCGCTTCGCTGCTCCTGGCCGGAGCTCTGGCCGTTTCTTCCGCATGGGGGCAGGAAGTCCCCCCGCTCGTCGATCCGCCGCTCGGACCGCAGATCGTGGTCAGCGAAACGCCGCCTTCATCGCTGGCCTACCCGTCCGTGGCCTTCGGCCCGGAAGGCACCTATATGGCGGTCTGGACGAGCGGGACCGGGAGCTCGATCTCGGGCCGCATCCTGGACCGCCGGGGCGCGCCGCTGGGAAGCGAATTTCAGATCGTCGCCGGCGACTCCAATTTTGGCTTGGCGCGGGTGGCTGCCGGAGGCGGTGGGTTCGCGGTCGTCTGGTTCAATCAGGGCGGCCTCTTCTTCCGCCGTTTCGACGGGCACGGCCAGCCGCTGAGCCCGGCCGTTCGTCTCGACGTCACCGGGCAGATCGGGGATTGCGACGTCGCCGTCAACGACGCCGGCGACGCGGTGGCGGTCTGGAATGCGAACGGCATCGTGGGGCAGGTCTTCGCCCGGCGAGTGAGCGCCGGGGGGACGCTGGGGACCATCCAGGCCTTGACCTCGAGCGGCACCGGCTCCACCAGGACGCGGGTCGCCGCCGCCCCGGACGGGGGCTTTCTGGCCCTGTGGGATCCCACTCCTCCCTTCCCGGCCGTCCTGGTCATGGCCGAGCGCATGGACGCCGCGGGCAACTGGGGCCTCCCGTTTCAGGCGAACGAGAACCCGGCTCCCGGCTTCTTCGTCGCTCCCGACGTGCGGCCCCTGTTCCGGCCCGACGGCGGGTTCAGCATTCTCTGGCGCCGGGGTCTGTTTCAGATCCAACTGCCGATCCCCTTCGTGGTCAGGGCGCGAAACTTCGACGCCACCGGCAACACCCTGACCCCTGAAATCGCCGTCAACTTCCCGGGCTCGGCGTTGATCGACGCGGCTCGCGCGCCGAATGGCAACACCCTGATCTTCACCGCGGATACCTCGGCCGGCGCCTTCGGCCGCGCCTTCGACGGCGCCTGGAGCGCCGCGACGCGGACCCTCGTCTTCCAACCGGGGACGGGGATGTTCGCGGTGCCCGCGGTCGCCGTGGATCCGGCGGGCGACTTCCTCGCTCTCTGGGCGCCGGCACCCAAGGACGCACCGCCGCACTCCTCCTCCGTCCTCGGCCGGACGCTCGCCGCCACCACCTGCGCGCCGGGCTCGGAAATCCTCTGCCTCGGCGCGGGAGGCCGGTTCCGGGCCAAAGTCGCCTGGAAGAACCCCTTCAACGGCGATACCGGCACCGGCCACACCCGGCCGCTGTCCTCCGACTCCGGCGCCTTCTGGTTCTTCGGCGACCAGAATCTCGAGCTGGCGGTCAAGGTGCTCGACGGCACCTCGATCAACGGTCACTTCTGGGTCTATGGCGGATCGCTGTCGAACGTCGAGTACACGGTGACGGTGACCGACCTCGTCACCCGGATGGAGCGCAGCTATCACAACCCGCCCTTCCAGTTCGCCAGCCTGGCGGACGTGGAGGCGTTTCCGGGGGCGGGCACGCTGGGGGTGGGGCCAGAAGGAACCGCGGGAACGGCGACGGCGGACGCGACCGCCGACGCCGTGCCAACCATCGCCGGCCACTTCACGGTCGGCGTGCGGTTCACCGACCCCCGCACCGGCACCCCCGGTCCGGCCACGGCCGTGCCCTTGACGAGCGACACCGTCGCCTTCTGGTTCTTCGGCTCGCAGAACCTCGAGCTCATGGTCAAGGTGCTGGACGGCCGCGCGATCAACGGCAAGTTCTGGGTCTTCTTCGGCGCCCTCTCGGACGTCGACTACACGCTGACGGTGACCGACACCGAGACCGGGCGGCAGAGGATGTACCACAACCCCCGCGGCACGCTCGCCAGCGTCGGGGATACCGAGGCGTTCTGACATGCACTGGAAAAATCTCTTCGCGTTCGCCACCCTGGCCTTCGCCACCGTTTCGGCGCTGGCTGCGGCACCGGTCTTCCTCCCCACGGTGAAACCGGACTTCGTCGTCAACACCAATACCGAGGGCGCCCAGAACAGCCCGGCGGTCGCGGCTGGCGCCTCCGGCGGGTTCGTGGTCGTCTGGTTGGAGGGGGACGATCTGCCGGGTGGGGCCAAGGCCCGGCGATTCGACTCCACCGGCGCGCCCCTGGGCCCCGAGATCTTCGTGGGCTTCCGGCAGTTCGAGCCGCCTGGCCGCCCCTTGAGGACGCCCAGGATCGCGAGCGCCGCGGATGGCAGCTTCGTGGTGGCCTGGACGGGCGACAGCGACATCTGGCTGCGCCGTTTCAACTCCCAGGGCCAGCCGCTGGCCGACAGCGAGCAGGTCAGCGTCTCCTCGTTCACCGACAAGCTGTCTTCGGATGTCGCCATGGCTCCGGGCGGCTCCTTCGTCGTGGTCTGGATGGAGGACTCGGGACCGAGCCAGTCTGTCTTCGCCCAGCGCTTCGACGCCGCGGGAGGGCGTGTAGGAGACCGCATCCAGATCTCTCCAGACGGCCCCGGGAGCCACAAGCTCCCCCGCGTGGCCGTGACCGGCGACGGCGGCTTCCTCGCCGTCTGGGAGAGCTCGGGAGCGATCGTGGCCCGCCGCTTCGGCGCGAGCGGCAACGGCGGCGCCGCCCGCCAGATCGGTACCCTCACCAGCTTCGAGCAGTCGCCGGCCGTCGTGGTCTTTGCCGATGGCACGGCGACGGTGGCCTGGACCTCGATCCGGGGGCTCGTGGCCCGGCAACTGGACGCGGCGGGGGCGCCCGCCGGTCCCGAGACCGTCCTGGACCCGTCCTCCACCGATCCCCTCGAGCCGCCGGCCCTGACGGCCGGCAGAGCCGGCAACACCCTGATGGTCTGGGACGATCTGTCCTCCGGCCAGCTCCGGGCACGCCTCTACGACCGCGGCCTGACCCCGGTCACGGACGTGTTCCATCTGGGCGAGACCTTCCCCGCTTCGCGGCCGGCCGCCGCGGCCACGTCCACCGGAGGGTTTGCCGCGGTGTGGACGAGCGGCCTGGTCTCCACTTTCCCGGGCTTGCCGCCGCCCCCTATCCCGGGCAAGGACGGCAGCTCCGAGGGGATCGTGGGCAGACTCTTCGGCGCTCTCACCTGCTCGTCCGATGCGGGCGTCCTGTGCCTGGATCAGGGCCGCTTCGAGGCCCGCGTCGCCTGGAGAAACCCGTTCACCGGCGAGACCGGCAGCGGCCACGCCCGGTCGCTGACCGCGAACACCGGCGCCTTCTGGTTCTTCGGCGACCAGAACCTGGAGCTGATGGTCAAGGTGCTCGATGGCACCTCGGTCAACCTCCACTATTGGCTCTACGCCGGATCGCTGTCGAACGTCGAGTACACGCTGACGGTGACCGATACGTTGACCGGCGTCGAGCGGACCTACCACAACCCGGCGGGCCAGTTCGCCAGCTTGGCGGACGTGACGGCCTTCCCATTCGGGTTGTCCGACACGGCGCCCGCGACGAGCTCGCCGGCCGTCGTTCCGTCGCTGGCGCCAGTCGTGGGTTGCCTGCCGGTGGCGGCGGATCCCACGAGCCTCTGCCTCGGCTCCGGGCACTTCACCGTGAGCGTGCGGTTCACCGACCCGCGCACCGGCCTCACCGGAGCCGCCACGGCCCTGCCGTTGACCGGGGATACGGGCGCTTTCTGGTTCTTCGACGACTCCAACCTGGAGCTGATGGTCAAGGTGCTGGACGGCCGCGCCGTCAACGGCAAGTTCTGGGTCTTCTACGGCGCTCTCTCGGACGTCGACTACACGATCACCGTCACCCGTCCGGAAACCGGCGAGGTGAAGACCTACCACAACCCGCGCGGCACTCTCGCCAGCCGCGCGGACACCTCGGCGTTCTGAAATCGATTCACGTTTGAGAGGGAGCCCCGATGCGCACACAGCTCGCCACCACGCTGATCCTCGCCGGAATTCTCCTGCCGGCGTCCGCCGTCCACGCTCAGGGCCCGCTTCCGGAGGTCAGCCCCGAGGCGGTCGTCAATACCTTCACGTCAGGCAACCAGACCGCTCCCGCGGTGGCGGCCGGCGCTTCCGGCAGCGCCTGGATCGCGTGGCTCGACCTCGGAACGCAGTTTCCCGCGATCAAGGCGCGGCGGTACGGCCCCTCCGGCGCCCCCTTGAGCCCGGAGATCGCGGTTCAGCCCAGCCTCGGCTTTTTCGCGGGTACCGCCGGTCCGCGGGTCGCCGCCATGGCCGACGGCGGCTGTATCGTGGTCTGGTCGGAATCGCCGAGCGTCTGGTTCCGCCGCTACGACCGCAACGGCGTCCCCCTGGGCGGCCTGCACCAGATCGTTCCTTCGGGGAGCTTTGAAACCATCTCCTTCCCCGAGGTCGCGGTGGCCGCCGACGGCTCGTTCCTCGTCGCCTGGCTGCAAACGGACCTGCTCTTCGACGCCTTTCGTGCTCAGCGGTTCGACCCGCAGGGACAGAGCCTGGGGACTCTGCTGATCGACAACGAAGGGCGGGGCATGCTCGCGAGCGCGAGGGTGGCCGGCGCCGCGGACGGCGGCTTCCTGGCCGTTTGGAGCACCGCCGGCGGAGGCGAGATCTTCGCCCGCCGCTACGGCGCGTCCGGCGTCGGGTCGATTGTCCGGCAGGTCAACGTGCCGGGCTCGGGCTATGCCCTGCAACCGGCGGCGGCGCTGGCGGGCGACGGCACCGCCAGGGTGGTCTGGGTCTCCGGAGGCGAGGTCTGGGCGCGGCGGCTGAACGCGGCGGGAGAGCTGGAGGGGGCGGCGGTCGAGGTGGCGGACGGCTCCCTCGGCTTCGTGTCGCCTGCCGTCACCGTCGACGGCGAAGGCCAGGCTTTCGTGGTGGCGAGCGACGGCAACGCCTTCCTCCGGGCAAGGCTTCTGAAGGACGACCTCTCCCCCCTCTCCGCCGTGTTTCCCGTCTCCGATCCGGCCTTCATCGCGACCGCCCCGGCCGCGGCGGCCACCGCCTCGGGCGGCGTCGCGATGGCGTGGAGCAGCGGCTTCCTCTTCAGCGGCCCCATCCTGCTCCCGCCGCCAATCCCGGGACGGGACGGCAACGGCCTGGGTGTCGCCGCCCGGATCCTGGGGCCCCTGCGCTGCGCTGCGGGCTCCGATCTTCTCTGCCTCGGACCGGGCGGCCGCTTCGAGGCCCGCGTGAGCTGGAAGACTGCCGCGGGCGGGAGCGGCTCCGGCCACAGCCTGCCTCTCACCGGCGACACCGGCTCCTTCTGGTTCTTCGGCGACCAGAACCTCGAGCTGATGGTCAAGGTGCTCGACGGCACCTCGGTCAACGGGCACTTCTGGGTTTATGGCGGAGCGCTCTCGAACGTCGAGTACACACTGACGGTGACCGATACCCTGATCGGTACCGTGCGGACTTATCACAACCCGGCGGGCCAGTTCGCCAGCCTGGCGGACGTCGAGGCCTTCTTCGATCCGATCCTCGATCCGCCGCCTCCGGTAAGCCAATGGACCGTGGCGGCTCCCACTCCCACTGCTGTCGTCGGCTGCCTGCCGGTGGCGGCCGATCCTACGACCCTCTGCCTCGCCTCCGGCCACTTCACGGTCAGCGTGCGGTTCACCGACCCGCGCACCGGCCTCGCCGGAGCCGCCACGGCGGTGCCTTTGACCGGCGACACTGGCGCCTTCTGGTTCTTCGACGACTCCAACCTGGAGCTGATGGTCAAGGTGCTGGACGGCCGCGCGATCAACGGCAAGCTCTGGGTCTTCTACGGCGCCCTCTCGGACGTCGATTACACGATCACCGTCACGCGTCCGGAGACGGGCGAGGTGAAGACCTACCACAACCCCCGGGGGACGCTCGCCAGCCGGGGAGATACCCAGGCGTTCTGAAGGGAGAGGCCTTGAAACGCCAACTCCACGCCGTCACCCTTTTCGCCGCGGCCCTCTCGGTGACTCCAGTCCTGGGGCAGGTCGTCCCCACGCTGGGGCCGCGGGTCGTGATTCAGGAGCTGCCGACCACCTCTCAGGTCGCTCCGGACGTGGCCTTCGGCCCGGCCGGCCGCTATCTGGCCGTCTGGGCCGGTCCGGATGCCAATCAGCGGACCCAGGTTTTCGCCCGGCTGCTCGACGCCGCGGGAGCGCCCGCGGGCAATGTGTTTCAAGTCAGCTCCTCGGGCTTTCCGGGAGCGCCCCGGGTGGCCGCCAGCAAGGCGGGCTTCGTCGTGGCCTGGGTCGACGAGGGTGTTGCTTTTCGTCGCTACGATTCCCATGGCACGGCGTTGGGCGACGCCGTGCACTTCGACACCGCCGACATCGCGGCCGGCTGCGACGTCGCCGTCAACGCCGCCGGTGACGCCCTTCTGGTGTGGACCACCAACCAGTTCCAGTTCTTCGCGGGCTTCCAGGTGTTCGCCCGGAAAGTGAGCTCCGCCGGCACCCTGGGAGGCGTCAAGCTGTTGACCCCGGACTATTCGACCCCGACTCTCGTAAGGGCTGCCGCCGCCCCGGACGGCGGGTTCCTGGCTCTGTGGTCTCAGATCGGCGAGACCCTGCCGAACCTTCAGGCGCAAAGGATGGATGCCGCCGGAAGCTGGTCGCTGCCGTTCCAGGTCAATGAGGCCGTCAATCCCCGAGAGTTGGGATCGCGCCCGCTGTTTCGGCCGGATGGCAGCTTCTCCATCCTCTGGAGATCATTTTTCCCCTTGAGCGCGCTCATTGAGCGGGAGTTCGATCCCGCCGGCAACCCCCGGACGCACGAGATCAGACTCTCCGCCTCTGGCGTGGGATCCTTCGACGCGGCCTTGGATTCCGGTGGCAATACGCTGGTCTTCAGTGCGGATTACGGGGCCGCCGAGGGGTGGCTTTTCGACCGCTCCTGGAAGCTGTTGACGTCCGTGACGTTCCTGGGGCGAGACGACGCCGGGTTTCAAACGCAGCCGGCCCTGGCGGTGGACTCGGGCGGAGCTTTTCTCGCCCTTTGGACGGTCGCACCGCAGGTTCTCGATCCGCCAGGCATTCCGAGCGACCTTCTGGCGCAGCGGCTGGACCCGCTTCCCTGCATCGCAGGTTCCCCGATCCTCTGCCTCGGCCCGAGCGGCCGGTTCCACGCCCGCGTCGCCTGGACGAACCCGGGCAACGGCGACACCGGGGCCGGGCACTCCCTGCCGCTGACCGGCGACACCGGCGCCTTCTGGTTCTTCGGCGACCAGAACCTGGAGCTGATGGTCAAGGTGCTCGACGGCACCGCGGTCAACCTGCGCTACTGGCTCTATAGCGGGGCGCTGTCGAACGTCGAGTACACGCTGACGGTGACCGACACCCTGACCGGCGTCGAGCGCAGCTATCACAACCCGGCGGGCCGGTTCGCCAGCTTCGCCGACGTGACGGCCTTCCCCTTCGGGGTGAGCGCGGAAACGACCGAAAGGACGGTGGCACGGGTTGAGCGCGCGGTAGCCTGCGGCGACCTCGCCGGTCTCTGCCTGGCCTCCGGTCAATTCCTGGTGAACGTGAGCTTCACCGACCCCCGCACCGGCCATGCCGGAAACGCCACGGCTGTGCCCCTGACGGGCGATACCGGCGCCTTCTGGTTCTTCGACGACGCCAACCTGGAGCTGATGATCAAGGTGCTGGACGGCCGCGCCGTCAACGACAAGCTCTGGGTCTTCTACGGCGCCCTCTCGGACGTCGACTACACGATCACCGTCACGCGCCTGGAGACGGGCGAGGTCAGGACGTACCACAACCCCCGGGGGACCCTCGCCAGCAAAGCAGATCTTCAGGCATTCTGAAATACTTTTAGAATGATGGAGGGAGAGGACATGTTCAGAATCCATCTCTTCCCGTGGATGGCCATCGGGCTCTTCGCCGTCGCGGGCGGAGCCCGGGCCCAGTCGTTCGTTCCCCGTTCAGGCTCTGAGCTCGTGGCGAATGCCTTCAATCTCGGCGACCAGTCCAGGCCGGCGCTGGCGGTCAGGGCGGACGACGCTTTCGTGGCCGCCTGGGTGGAGGGCGGCACGTCGACCCGCGGCATCAAGGCCCGGCTCTTCGACGCCGCCGGCGCGCCTTCCAGCCCGGAGATCTGGGTGGATCAATCCGACATCCCCAGCGACGGACCGCGGATCGGATGCGCCGTGGACGGCAGCTTCGCCGTGGCCTGGTCGGACGGGCAGGACGTGTGGGTGCGGCGATTCGGCCGCGACGGCGGGCCGCTGGGCGACAAGCTCCGGGTCAACGATCTGGGGCTGAGGAGCTCCCTTCCCGACCTTGCCATGGCGCCCGGCGGTGCCTTCGTGGTGGCCTGGCGGCAGGACGGTCCTGGAGGCAATGGCGTGGTGCTTGCGGCCCGCTTCGACAACCAGGGAGGGCGCAACGGCACCCTCCAGGTCTCCTCGGGCAGCCAGACGCCGATCCTCTCCCCCCGGCTGGCGATCGCCGTCGACGGCGGCTTCGTCGCCGCCTGGGAGACCGCCAACCAGATCCTGGCGCGACGCTTCGGTCCGCTCGGCGCCATCGCGCCCCCCGTGCGGCTCGACGACCCGCAAACCGACCAGGGCGTGGTGCTCGCGCCGCCGCTGCTGCGCTCAGACGGTACGGCGACGGTGATCTGGATCTCCAACCGCGGGCTCCTGGGCCGGCGCCTGGATGCGGCGGGAGCGGTCGCCGGCGACGTGACCCTCATCTCCCCCAGCGCGCCCGCCGCGCCGCTGGCGGTCGCCGCCGACCCGGCCGGCAACGCCCTGGTCCTGGGGGGACAAAACCGCGTGCTGGGGCTGCTCTTCGACCGCGCCCTGGTGCGGCGATCGGACCTGTTCCAGGTGGGCGGGCCGCCCTACACCCCGGCGAGCGAGCCGGCCCTGGTGGCGCGGTACGCGGGCGGCTTCGTGGCGCTGTGGACCAGCGGCTTCGTTCCCTCTTACGGCGATCTGCGGCCAAGCGTGGAGGGGACGGACGGCAACGCGCTGGGCGTGGCGGGCCAGCTCTTCGGCCCGGTCCGCTGCGCGCCGGGCTCGGATGTTCTTTGCCTCGGCCCCGGCGGCAGGTTCGAGGCCCGCCTCGACTGGAAAACCCCGGATCCCGGCGACACCGGCGCGGGGCACCCTCTGCATCTGACGCCGGACACCGGAGCCTTCTGGTTCTTCTCCGCCGACAACCTCGAATTGATGGTGAAGGTGGTGGACGCCACGAGCCTCAACGGCCACTTCTGGATCTACACCGGGGCTCTCTCCAACGTCGAGTACACCCTCACCGTGACCGACACCGTCGCCGGCACCGAGCGCGTGTACCACAATCCGCCCTTCCGGTTCGGCAACGTGGGGGACGTCAATGCCTTCGCGGCCACCCCGGACTTCCTCGCGCCGCAGGAGATTCCCGTCGCTCTCTCGCCGCCGGCGCAAATCACCGGTTGCCCGCCGGTCTCCTCCAACCTCTGCCTCGATGGCGGGCACTTCGCGGTCGCCGTGGACTTCAACGACCCGCGGACGGGGCTCACGATGGGCGGCAGGGCCGTGCCCCTCACCGCGGACACCGGTGCCTTCTGGTTCTTCAACGACCGGAACCTGGAGCTGATGGTCAAGATTCTCGACGGCCGCACCATCAACGGCAAGTTCTGGGTCTTCTACGGCGCCCTTTCGGACGTCGACTACACGATCCACGTCCGCAACACGTTCACAGGCGTGATCAAGGACTACCACAACCCGAGGGGGACCCTCGCCAGCCGGGCGGACATCCAGGCGTTCTGAGGATCTCCTCTCTCTTTACGCCGCGGGCTTCAGCTCCGAGGTGCAGTGGGGGCAGCGGGTCGCCTTGAGCGGGACGGCCGAGAGGCAGTAGGGGCACTCCCGCGTGGTGGGAGCGGCGGCGGGTGCAGGCTCCTGCCGCCGCAGGCGGTTGAACTGCTTGACGATGAGGAAGACCACGAAGGCGACGATCAGGAAGCTGATGACGTTGTTGAGGAAGAGGCCGTAGTTGATCGTCGGCACTCCCGCCGCCTTGGCCGCCGCGACGGTCGCGACCGGCTTGTCCCCCAGGTTCCAGAACAGGTTCGCGAAGTCGACCTTCCCCAGCGCCAGGCCGATGGGCGGCATGATGACGTCGTCCACCAGCGAGGAGACGATCTTGCCGAACGCGGCGCCGATGATGACGCCGACCGCCAGATCGAGGACGTTCCCCTTGACCGCGAATTCCTTGAACTCTTTGATCATTCCCATGGCAGGTCTCCCTTTCCAACGGTTCGTCGGAGTTTCCGATGGACCGCTGGAACTATCCAACGGAGCATTGGATTCTCCCAACAGAATATCGGAGATTCCAATGGAGCGTCGGACTTTCCGACGGAGCATTGGAACTATCCAACGGAGCACGGATTCTTCCAACCGAGCGTCGGAGTTTCCGATGGAGCCTTGGAACTATCCAACAGAGCGTCGTACTTTCCGACGGAGCGTTGGAACTTCCGATGGTGCATCGTACTTTCCGACGGAGCGTTGGAGCTATCCGATGGACCGTCAGATTCTTCCAACGGAGTGTTGGAGATTCCGATGGACCGTTGGACTCTTCCAACGGACCGTTGGAGCTCCGATGGACCCTTGGAACTATCCAACGGAGCATCGTACTTTCCGATGGAGCGTTGGAACTATCCGATGGGCCGTCGGATTCTTCCAACGGAGCGTCGTACTTTCCGATGGATCGTTGGAAGTCTCTACTTCAACTGATCCCGCGTCGTTGCGGTCGTCCTGAGCCCTCAGGAAGACGTCGCCGGCGCCTTCACGACCCCAGGAAGCCCGCCAGTCCGGTGGGCCGGCCGTGATAATTTGGTGCCTCGTGAGTGACACGCCCCGCAAGGAGATCCCACCCCCCAAGGGGGACGACGACTTCGAGGATCTCGTCCTGGCCCTCTTCCGCGAGGTCTGGCGGGACCCCAACGCCAAGCTTCACGGCCGCCGTGGCCAGTATCAAGACGGAGTCGACCTCTACGGCGAGGATCGCTTCGGAGGTTCCGGGCTCAACGGCGTCCAGTGCAAGCAACACGGCTCGGCCACCGTTGTCACCGACAAGACTCTCGTGGCGGAGCTTCGAGACGAGATGGAGAAAGCCAAGGGCTTCCAGCCTCCCCTCCAGCGCTTCCTCTTCGCCACCACGGCGAGGCGCAGTAAAACGCTTCAGCGAGCGGCGAGGGATCTGACGACGCGGCACAAAAAGGCTGAGCTGTTCGCAGTCGAGGTTTTGGGCTGGGAGGACATCGAGGATCTGCTACGGCGGCATTCCGGCGTGCTGGACTGGTACCTCGATGAGAGAGCCAAGGCCCCCCCCGGTCTCCAACTCGACATCGGCCGCCTGCCCATCCCCGGCGAGCATTTCCTCGGCCGCGACGCCGAGATCGCCCGCCTGGATGCCGCCTGGGAAAACCCGGCCACACACGTCCTCACCCTGGTGGCCTTCGGCGGCGTCGGCAAGTCGGCACTGGTCGCCCGCTGGATGGACCGCATGGCGGCCGACGGCTGGCGTGGGGCAGCGCGAGTGCTCGACTGGTCCTTCTACAGCCAGGGAAGCAAAGACCAGAATACCTCCGCCGAACCGTTCATCGACTACGCCCTCCGCTTCTTCGGCGATCCCGATCCCAAAGTCGGTTCCCTGTATGACCGCGGCGCTCGCCTCGCCTATCTAATCAGGAAGGAACGCTCCCTGCTCGTCCTCGACGGCGTCGAGCCTCTGCAATACCCGCCAGGGCGGCCGGAGATCGAGGGGCGTCTCAAGGACCCTGGCCTCACCGCCCTCCTCAAAGGGCTGGCCGCGGGCAACCCGGGCCTCTGCGTCGTCACCACCCGGGAACGGATCTCCGACCTCGCCGGCTCCCCGAGCACGGCGCCGCAGATCCCCTTGAAGGTCTTAGATCCCGATGCCGCGATGGCCTTGCTCCGCCAGCTCGGCGTGGACGGCCGGGATGCAGAGTTGCGCGCCGCCGTCGAGGAGTTCAAGCGGCATGCCCTTACTCTGACCCTACTCGGCAACTTCCTACACCGCGCCCACAGCGGCAATATCCACAAGCGGAGGGAGATCGACCTCACCCACGCCGACGAAAAACAGGGCGGCCACGCTTCCCACGTAATGGCCGCCTATGCCCACTGGCTGGGAGAGGGGCCGGAACTGGCGATCCTCTGCCTCCTCGGCCTCTTCGACCGCCCCGCGGAGGCCGGTGCCCTGAAGGCCCTGCGCGCCGCGCCGCCGATTCCGAGGCTCACGGAGCCCTTGGTGGACCTCTCCGCCGAGGATTGGCGGAGCGCCATCACCACCTTGCGGGACCACGGACTGTTGGCGGCGGCCGATCCGCGGGAGTCGGAAACCCTCGACGCCCATCCCCTGGTGCGCGCCTGCTTTGCGGACGAGCTCGAAAACCACTGCCCCGACGCCTGGCAGGAAGGCAACCGACGTCTCTATGTGTACCTGTGCCAAGCAGCGCCGGAGTTCCCCGACACCCTGGAAGCGATGCAGCCTCTCTACGCGGCCGTCGTCCACGGCTGCAGAGCGGGGCGCCAGCAGGAGGCGATGGACGAGGTCTTCCTGCGACGGATCCGGCGGGGCAGTGAAGCTTTTAGTTGGAGAAAGCTTGGGGCCTTCGGCTCGGAACTGACGGCTTTGGCAGGCTTCTTCGATCACCCATGGCTCCGGCCCTCCGCCCGCCTCACACCTGATAAACAGGCTTTCGTTTTGACTGCTGCCGGGCACAGCCTGCGCACTCTGGGCCGCCTGGCGGAGGCAGGTGAGCTCATGCAGGCGGGACTGGAGGCAAGCATAGCCCAAGACAGACTGGCAACTCGCCACGAACTCAGCCTGCAGCCTCAGCGAGCTAAACCTGAGCTTAGGGGATGTGCCGCGGGCAGAGGCGTTGGGCAAGCACAGTATTGAGTTGGCTGACCGCAGCGGTGATGCCTCCTGGAAGATTGTCAGCCGGAGGACGTTGGCCGACGCCCTATATCAGGCGGGCCGTTGGGAGGAGAGTATGGAGGCCTTCCGCGAGGCCGAGGCGATCCAAGCGGAAGACCAGCCGCAGTATCCCCGGCTCTACTCGCGCCAGAGTTTTCGGTTCTGCAACCTGCTGCTCGGTTGCGCGGAACCAGGAGACGGGTCTGAGTTGGACGGGCTCTCCCGGCGAGCCTCCCGACCGAAGGAGGTGGAGCAGTTTCGACAAACGTGCCAAGTAGTGCTGGATCGCGGAAGGCAGTTCCTCCACGAGAACGAGACCAGCGATTACTTACTCGACATTGCCCTCAATCACTTTACTCTTGCGCGCGCGTACCTCGGCCTTGTGCTAACGACGCCTCAACCGCCGGTTTCGGGGGAGGAGAGAATCGCCGAGTTTGACCAAGTCGCCGAGCACCTAAATCGAGCGGTGGTCGGTCTGCGGCAGGCGGGGCGCGAGGACTATCTCCCGCGCGGCCTCTTGGCCCGCGCAGCACTCCAGCGCCTATATTCCAACTTCGCCGGCGCCGGCGCGGATCTCACCGAGGCCTTGGAGATCGCAGAGCGCGGGCGAATGAGGCTGTACGAGTGCGACGCGCACCTCGAATGGGCGCGCCTCTGCCGGGACCAGGGGGATTTCGCCACGGCACGGCGGCATGTGGCGCGGGCGCGGGAGTTGGTGAACGAGACCGGGTATGGGCGGCGGGAGCGGGAGGTGCGGTGGTTGGAGGAGACGCTCGCGGAGGGGGCGAAAACCTGAGAGGGTGATCCGAAAGATGGCGCCAGCGACTCGGCTTGCGCCCGGGATTGAAATCCTGGGCTACCGACGGTGTTCCCTAACGGGATCGCAGTTCTCCCGGATCCCGTAGGGACTACCGTGGGTAGCCCGGGTCTTCAGCGGTCAGGCGGGAACCTACTTCAACTGCTCCTGCAGGAAAGCCACCGTCCGCGGCCAGGCCTGCTGCGTGGCTTTGAGGTTGGCGCCGTTGCGGTCGTCCTGCGCCCGCAGGAAGCCGTGGCCGGCGCCTTCGAAGACGTGGGGCTCGTAGGTTTTGCCGAGCTTCTTCATCTCGGCCTCGGCCGTCGCGACGGTGGCGGTGACGCGGGCGTCGTCGCCGCCGTAGAAGCCGAGGACGGGAGCCTTGATGCGCTCCATGTCCGCGGCCTCGGGCGGGGTGCCGTAGTAGACGACGGCGCCGGCGAGGGTGGGCTGGCTCGCCGCGTAGGCGAAGCTCCGGCCGCCGCCCCAGCAGAAGCCGATCGTGGCCGCCTTGCCGTTGGCCGACGGCAGATGGACGGCGTAATCGCGGACGGCGTTCAGGCGGGCGGTCGCCTCGGCGGGGGTGAGCGCGCGGACGAGGGCGACCACGTCGTCGCGGCTCGCCGCCCCATCCGTTCCCTTGCCGTTGGGTCCCATGCCGGAGACCAGGTCGGGCACCACGGCGATGAAGCCCTCCTTCGCGAGCTGGTCAGCCACGGCCCGCGCCCAGTCGCTCAAGCCGAAGATCTCGTGGATGACGAGGACGACGCCGGCCTTGTCCTTGCGCTCGGGATACATGACCCAGGTGCGGATCGCCGGGCCGCCGGCGGGGTTCTTGACGTCCACGTACTCCCCGTGCCGCGGGCTTTTGTCCAGCGCCGCCTTGGCCTGCGACTCGGAAGCGGGGAGCTTTTCGTCGCGCGGTGCCGGTGCGGAAGCGGCCGGGGCCGGTTTTGGAGCCGCCGGCGCCGGCGTCGGGGCGGGAGCCTGGGGCGAGGCCATCAGGAAAGCGGTTACGAGTAGCGGGAGCATCATCTTGAGCCTCCTTCCAGTCGTTCAGATCAGGCTTGTAAGGTATCAGACTCCCGCTCTCGGTCTACCGTCCGGACCTCGTGGCGAGCTATCGCAGCGATCGCGGTGATCGCACCGGGCGCGGTAATTGCTGAGTCTTCCAGGGATGCCTCGTAACTACACCATGGGTGGCCGCGGCGGTCCCTTGCCTCAGGGTCCGGGGGGAAGAACGCCTCCGGCGCCACGGTCTCTGCGCGAGCGTTTCGGCGCGCTACGCAATCTGCCGCCGTTCCTGAAGCTGGTCTGGCAGACGAGCCCCAGCCTCACCGCATGGAACCTGGTGCTGCGCCTGCTGCGCGCGCTCCTGCCCGTGGCCACCCTCTACGTGGGCAAGCTGATCATCGACGAAGTGATCCGGCTGGCGAAGACGCCGGGCGCGCCCGCTTCCTTCCACGACTGGCTGGCCAGCGGGCTGCTCGTCCACCTCGGATGGCTGCTGGCAAGCGAGTTCGCCCTGGCGGTGCTGGCGGACGTCGTGGGCCGCGTCGTCTCCCTCCTCGACGCCCTCCTCTCCGAGCAGTTCACCAACATCACCAGCGTGCGCCTCATGGAGCACGCGGCCACGCTCGACCTCGAGGACTTCGAGGACAGCGAGCTTCAGGACCGGCTCGACCGCGCCCGCCGGCAGACGACGGGACGTACGACGCTGATGACCCAGCTCTTCGGCCAGGCCCAGGATCTCGTGACCATCGTCAGCTTCGCCGCCGGGCTGGTGGTCTACGCGCCCTGGCTGATCGCGCTGCTGCTGCTGGCGCTGGTGCCGGCCTTCCTCGGCGAGGCGCATTTCAACGCGCAGAGCTACTCCCTCAACTACGTGCGGACCCCGGAGCGCCGCGAGCTCGACTACGTGCGCCAGACCGGCGCCAGCGTCGAGACCGCCAAAGAGGTGAAGATCTTCGGCCTTACGTCCTTCCTGATCGAGCGCTACCGCCGGCTGGCCGCCCAGATCTACGAGGATAACCGCCGGCTCGCCACGAACCGAGCCCTGTGGGGTGGCGTGCTGACCGCCATCGGCACGGTGGGGTATTACGTGGCCTACGCCTTCATCGCTTGGCGCACCCTGCGGGGCGACTTCAGCATCGGCGACCTCACCTTCCTCGCCGGCTCCTTCCGCCGGCTGCGCAATCTGCTGGAGGATCTGCTGATCGGCTTCACCCAGGTGGCGGGGCAGGCGCTCTATCTCGACGACCTGTTCTCCTTCTTCGAGATCGAGGCGGAGATCGTCTCGCCGCGGGAGCCGCGGCCCTTCCCGATGCCGATCCGCCAGGGCTTCACCTTCGAGGACGTCGGCTTCCGCTACCCCGGCGCCGAGCGCTGGGCGGTGCGCCACCTGAGCTTCACCCTCCAGGCCGGTGAGGTGCTGGCCCTGGTCGGCGAGAACGGCGCCGGCAAGACGACGCTGGTCAAGCTGCTGGCGCGGCTGTACGACTCGGACGAGGGGCGCATCCTCCTCGACGGCTACGACCTGCGTGAGTACGACCTGGACGAGCTGCGGGCGAACATCGGCGTCATCTTCCAGGACTTCATGCGCTACAACTTCACCGCCGCCGAGAACATCGCCGTCGGCCGCATCGAGGCGAGGAACGACCGCGAGCGCATAGTCACCGCCGCCGAGCGCAGCCTGGCGGACGAGGTGATCGAGAAGCTCCCCCGGGGGTATGACCAGCTCATCGGCAAGCGGTTCCGCAACGGCGTCGATCTCTCCGGGGGAGAATGGCAGAAGGTGGCAATCGCCCGCGCCTACATGCGCGACGCCCAGGTGCTGATCCTCGACGAGCCCACGGCGGCGCTCGACGCACGCTCCGAGTTCGAGATCTTCCAGCGCTTCAAGGAGCTGAGCGAGGGCAAGACCGCCGTCCTGATCTCCCACCGCTTCTCCAGCGTCCGCATGGCGGACCGCATCCTGGTGCTGGCCGAGGGGCAGATCGAGGCGGAAGGCACCACGAGGAGCTGCTGGCTCGGGGTGGCCGCTACGCCGAGCTGTTCGAGCTTCAGGCGGCCGGGTATCGGTGAGCGGCCCCCAGGCCTGTCACCACCTCAACGGGCATCCCAGACAATCGTTTCCCCAGGATCTACCTTGAAGTCAATTGCCAGGTAGTAGAAGACCGCGACCGGTTTGCCGTTCCGGGTCGCCGGCATGAAGGCCTGGTGCCAGATGGATTGGCCTGCGGCGTAGTCGAGGTTCGCGTTGCCGGAGGATTTTTTGACCTCGACGCTCACGACTTTGCCCTGCTCGTTGATGACCACCTCGCTGAGCACTTGTCCTTCGATCTTTAAAAACTTCTCCTTCGCAGGGTAATCGACCCCCATGGAGTGGATCGGTTGTGGGGGCTGGACGTCTCCCCCGATCTGGACCGGCTCGGTAGCGGCCCAGGCCGTCCCGGTCATTGGAAAGGCGAGAATGCCGAGGATCGCCGTCAAGGCAAGAAGACCGGCGGACGTGGCCACGAGAGTTGCGATACGGGGACGTGACATCGGGACCTCCTGGCAGAGATGGATCACCCGCTCGCGCAGGTGCCCGCGGTGGAAGAAGGGCAGGCCCGGGACGGCAGCCTGCCAGGAACGGCTGGCGACGGCTCGCAGCGCTTCGAGATAGGTGCGGCGCGAGCCGGTGCGGCGGACGACCTCGCGGTCTACGACCTGCTCACGGCTCAAAGCGATACGGGCGAGGAGCATCCAGACCGCCGGGTGAAACCAGAGCAGGGCGCGGACCGCTTCCTCGAAGAGGGCCCAGAGCCAGTCGCGCCGCCGCACGTGGAGCAGTTCATGGCAGACGATGCCGCGCTGGGCCTCGGGGTCGAGCTCCAGGATCCCGACCGGCAGCAGGACCACCGGGTCCCGCCAGCCGAAGGTCAGCGGGCCTTCGACTCGTCCGGAGACCAGCAAGCGAGCGCGCGTCCCCACGTCCTCGAAGGCTCGAGTGGCCGTGGGCGACAGCACGGCCAGGACGGCGTCGCGGCGCAGGGACCGCAGGCGCGACAGGCCGAGCCCGAGCCAGGCGAGCCGGACGAGCGCGCCGAGGCCGATCGCCAGGAGCAACAGGCGTTCAGCGGTCCAGGTCTCCTCCTCGGCTCTGCTCGCCGCGAGCCCGCCCAGCCAACTCGCGGTAACCGTCAGCTTGCCGGCGAACATCATCCGCCCCGGCTCCGGTTGGAGCAGGGGCAGGGCGAGGACCGCGAGCAACAGTCCCTGCCAGTAGTAGAGACAGACGCGCGGGTCCCGCAAGCGGAAGAGGTTAGGCAGAAGCAGGCCCACCCCCAGGACGAGGGCGGCCTGGAGGGCGTAGGCGGTCAGGGCGGCAGCCAGCTCGGCGGGCGACAAGGATAGGCTCATGGCTCCTCCGGCGTCGCCTCGATGAGGCGGGAGATCTCCTCCAGGTCGCTCTTCGACAGCTTCCGCTCCTTGACCAGATTCAGGAGCAGCCCCTGGGCAGCGCCATCGAAGACGCGGTCGACGAAGTCCTGGACCATCCCCGAGATCACCTGGGTCCGGGCCTGCGACGGCTCGTAGACGTAGGCGCGCCCTTCCGGCTGCTTCACCAGGTGTCCCTTGGTCTCCAGGATGGTCATCATGGTCGAGACCGTGGTGTAGGCGACCGCCTTGCGCTCCCGCAGCGCCTCGTAGACCTCGCGCACGGTGGCGGTCTTCTTTTCCCAGACCACCTTCATGATCTCCAGCTCTTGCTCGGTCAGGGTTCGGCTCTTGGTCTTCATTCTACTAATAAGTTAGTACTAGAAATTTCGTTCGTCAAGCCCTTCGGCCGCCTTTGACGACCCTTGATAGGCCCGCCCTCCGAATTCCGAATGAGGTAGTGAAGCGGCAATCCCGCCGCAAGGAGGAGTCCCCATGAAGAAGAGAAGCATCATCGGCCTTTCCCTGTTTGTCGGGTTGTCCCTGGAGCTTGTGTCGATCTCAGCCATGGCTCAAGCCCCAAACAACAATCTCGTCCAGAACGGAAGCTTCGAGACGGGGTTTGAAGCCACGACCCAGGTGAACGGCGGCTGGCCGAGCAATCATGGCCTTTGGGCGCCGATCGGGTACAACGGGGCGACGGACACGATTCCCAACTGGACGGTCAGCGGCGGCGGTGTGGACTGGCACGATACGGACTCGACCATCCCCAACTCGATGGCCGCCGCGGACGGCGCTCGCATGGTCGACCTGAACAGTTGCTGCAGCAACCCGCCGGGCATGATCTCGCAGACGATTCCGACGTTGTCCGGGGTTTCGTACACCATGAGCTTCTCCTACTCCGGTCACACCTACTCCCCATGCTACTTTGGCCCGAAGCCCATGCAGGCGAACGCCGGGAGTGCCTCCCTCGTGGTCACGGCGGATCCGCTCGCCGAGGGATATCTGGACGGCACCAACCTCTGGCATGCCGCTTCGCTCAACTTTACGGCCACGAGCTCGTCGACGGTGATCTCGTTCCAGAGCCTCGAAAACGACGGCACCTGCGCCGGGCCGCTCGTCGACAACGTGCGGGTGACGGCCAACAATCTCGTCCAGAACGGAAGCTTCGAGACGGGGTTTGAAGCCACGACCCAGGTGAACGGCGGCTGGCCGAGCAACCACGGCCTTTGGGCGCCGATCGGGTACAGCGGGGCGACGGATACGATTCCCAACTGGACGGTCAGCGGCGGCGGTGTGGACTGGCACGATACGAACTCGAGCATCCCCAACTCGATGGCCGCCGCGGACGGCGCTCGCATGGTCGATCTGAACAGCGGCTGGTACAGCGCACCGGGCGTGATCTCGCAGACGATCGCGACGACGCCCGGGGTTTTGTACACCATGAATTTCTCCTACTCCGGCCACACCTACTCCCCATGCTACTTTGGGCCAAAGCCCATGCAGGCGAACGCCGGGAGTGCCTCCCTCGTGGTCACGGCGGATCCGCTCGCCGAGGGGTATCTGGACGGCACCAACCTCTGGCATGCCGCTTCGGTCAGCTTTACAGCCACGAGCTCGTCGACGGTGATCTCGTTCCAGAGCCTCGAAAACGACGGCACGTGCGCCGGGCCGCTCGTCGACAACGTGTGGGTGCTGCCCCAGCCGCAGCCCGTGCTCGACCAGTCGCAGACGGTGGGGGGCTGGTCAGCCGGGGGCCTCGATCAGTGGCAGTCGTTCACCGCCGGCAAGACAGGGTTCCTCACCCAGCTCGACCTGAGTGTCGGCTCGGGGCTCGTCAACGAGTCCCAGGCCGGCGTCCTGCGGATCTACGCGGGGGAGGGGACCGGCGGGACGCTCCTGGCGACCCAGGTGGTGACCTTCCAGTACAAGCTCAACGAGTTTCAGACCTTCCAATTCTTGACGCCGGCCCTCGTCCAGGCCGGGAGTCTGTACACCTACCACTTCTCGATCCCCACGATCAACGTCGGCTGGGTCTACCTCAACCTCAACAACCCCTATCCGAACGGCCGGGCCAGCCACGACCCGGGAGCCGACTATCTCTTCCGGACCTACATCACCGGTATTCCATGATGGAAGCCCGGCGGAAGCTGGGAATCTGAGGACATCTTGGCGGAGGGGGTGGGATTCGAACCCACGGGCCGCGTGAACGACCGGCGGTTTTCAAGACCGCTGCTTTAGACCGCTCAGCCACCCCTCCGGGGGAACATGCAACAGCTTACTTCCTGGCGGTAATCCGCTCCAGCCCCCCGGTGTAGGGGCGCAGGGCTTCCGGAATCACCACCGAGCCGTCCGCCTGCTGGTAGTTCTCCAGGATGGCGATCAGCGTACGGCCTACCGCGAGACCCGAACCGTTCAGGGTGTGGAGGAGGCGCGTCTTGCCGCCTCCCGCGGGACGGTAGCGAAGGTTCGCCCGCCGGGCCTGGAAGTCCTCGCAGTTGCTGCAGGAGGAGATCTCCCGGTAGGCCTGCTGGCCCGGCAGCCAGACCTCGATGTCGTAGGTCTTGGCCGCCCCGAAGCCCATGTCGCCCGTCGCGAGCGTCATCACCCGGTAGGGGAGCTCCAGCCGCTTCAGGATCACCTCGGCGTGGCCGGTCAGCTCCTCCAGGGCGTCGTAGCTCGTCTCGGGCGTCGTGAGCTGCACCAGCTCCACCTTGTTGAACTGGTGCTGGCGGATGAGGCCGCGGACGTCCTTGCCGTACGAGCCCGCCTCGCTGCGGAAGCAGGGGGTGTAGGCCGTGTAGCGGACGGGCAGAGCGGCTTCTTCCAGCGTCTCGTCGCGGTGGATGTTGGTGACCGGCACCTCGGCGGTAGGGATCAGGTAGTACGGATACCCTTCCAGATGGAAGAGATCCTGCTCGAACTTGGGGAGCTGCCCGGTGCCGACGAGGCTGTCGCGGTTGACGATGAACGGCGGCAGCACCTCGGTGTAGCCGTGGTTGCGGGTGTGGAGGTCGAGCATGAAGCTGATGAGCGCCCGCTCCAGCAGGGCGCCGGCCCCGAAGGAGACAGTGAAGCGGGCGCCGGTGAGCTTGGCGCCGCGCTCGAAGTCGAGAATGCCGAGCTCCGGCCCCAGGTCCCAGTGGGCCTTGGGGGCGAAGTCGAATTCCCTGGGGGTGCCCACGGTCCGCTCGCAGCGGTTGGCGTCCTCGCCGCCGACCGGAACGGAGGTGTGCGGCAGGTTGGGCAAGCTCTGCTCGACGGCCAGCAACTCCGGATCGAGGTCGGCGAGGCGCGCCTCCAGCTCTTCGATGCGGGCCTTGAGCTGCCCCACGGCGGCGATCTGAGCGGTGGCGTCGCCTCCCTGCTTCTTGACCTCGCCGATGGCGCGGCTGGCCTCGTTGCGCTGACGCTTGAGCTCCTCCACCTCCACCAGGGCGGCCCGCCGCTCGGCGTCGAGCCGCATCCAGGAGTCCAGGGGAGCCAGATCCATCTTCCGGTTCCCCAGGCCGTGGCGGACCTTCTCGGGATCGTCGCGCAATAGGTCTCGGGAAAGCATGGCGGGGAAGTGTACAGCAGGAGATAAGATGTCGCCCAATGCTCGAACGCATCTTCCACGTCCGCGCCGCCGGCTCGACCCCTGGCCGGGAGGCCCTCGGCGGGCTCACGACGTTCCTCACCCTGGCCTACATCCTGGCCGTGAATCCGATGTTCCTGACGGCGGCGGGAATGCCCTTGCAGGGAGCGATCGTGGCCACGGCCTTGAGCGCCGCCTTCGCCACCCTGCTGATGGCGTTCCTGGCGAACTACCCCATCGCCCTGGCGCCGGGGATGGGGATGAACGCGTTCTTCGCCTATAGCATCTGCGCCGCCTCCGGCGTGCGCTGGCAGACGGCGCTGGGGATGGTGTTCTGGGCCGGGGTGATCTTCGTGGTGCTGACGGTGACCGGGGCGCGTCGGGTGCTGGTACGGGCGGTGCCGGAGGTCATCAAGCTGGCAGGCGCGGTGGGAATCGGCCTCTTCATCGCCTTCATCGGCCTTCAGCACGGGGGGATCGTCCGCGCCGACAAGGACACGATGGTGGCGCTGGGGCACTCGTCGCCCGCCGCCCTGCTGACGCTGTTCGGCCTCGTCGTGTCCCTGGTGCTGATGGCCGCGGGAGTGCGGACGGCCATCTTCTGGGGTCTCGCGGCCACGGTCGTGGCCGGGCTGATCACGGGCGAGGTGACGCTGCCGGCGTCGCTGGTGTCGGCGCCGAGCCTCGCTCTGCCGGGGTTGCAGATCGACTTCCTGGGCGCCCTCAAGCTCCAGTACGCGCCGTTGATCCTCGTGCTCCTCTTCTTCGCCCTCTTCGACACCCTGGGGACGTTGATGGGGCTGGCGCACCACGCGGGCCTGCTCAAGGACGGCGAGCTGCCGCGCATCGAGCGGGCGCTCACGGCCGACGCGCTGGGAATGGTGGGCGGCGCGCTCTTCGGCACCTCGCCGGTGACGGCCTACATCGAGAGCGGCTCGGGGGTGGCGGTCGGAGCGCGGACGGGGCTCGCCAGCGTGGTCACCGGCGGGCTGCTGCTGCTCTCCCTCTTCTTCACGCCCCTGGTGGGCGCGATCAGCCACCCGGACGCGGGCGGCTTCACGCCGCTGACGGCGCCGGCTCTGATCCTGGTGGGCACTCTGATGGTGCGCGCCGTGCGCGAGATCGACTGGACGGACATCACCGAGGCGGCCCCCGCCTTCTTCACCGCCCTGCTGATGCCGCTGACCTTCAACATCACCCACGGCTTGGCGGCGGGGATCCTGGTCTACGTGCTGGTCAAACTGGCCGCCCGCCGCTGGCGGGAGGTCCACTGGCTGATGTACGTGCTGGCGGTGCTCTTCGTGCTCCGCTATGCGCTGCTGCCGGTGTAGAAGAGGATGTGCCGCCCGTATCTCGGCACTCCTCATCGACCCTAAGGGGCCCTAAGGGGAGCGCGTTGTTTTCGACGGCGCAAACAAGAAAGTCCACTATTAGCGGCAAGCAGCCTTACCGCTAATAAGAGCTGCGGCCTTTGTCGCCGCTGCAGGTGACTTCGAGAAGTAGAGACCGCCTCGAGGCGGGCCTTGTTTTCGAGAAGGGCTTCCGGCGATAATAAGGCTCTGGGTTGTTTTCGACCGCGCAAACAAGGGTACTCCCTATTATCGCCAACGGGCCTCGCCGCTAATAAGAGCGCAGCCTTTGTCGTTTGTCGCAGAGAGGAGCAGGGTGGACGAGCGTCAGGAGGTCAGGAGCCCCAGTCGATACGTCGCCGGCCCCGAGGGAGCTCGCGCCTTCGCGCCTGCTGCGCTCCCGCCTCCCATCCAGTGGACGCCCTCCCTCGTTCGGGCCCTCTCGGATGCCGACCGTGCCATCGGAGAGTTGGCGGGCGAGGGCAGGCGGCTGCCCAATCCACACATCCTGATGCGCCCCTTCCTTCGGCGTGAGGCGGTTCTCTCCAGTCGTATTGAGGGCACCCAGGCGACTCTGGGAGAGCTGCTCGCCGTGGAGGCGGGAGCGAGCGTCGACCGTAGCCCGGCGGATCTGCGGGAGGTGGCGAACTATGTCGTGGCTTTGGAGTACGGGGTCGAGCGCCTCGCTACGCTCCCGCTTTCCCTTCGCCTCCTGCGAGAAGTCCATGGGCACCTCATGGCGGGCATCCGTGGCGGGCAGGCGACGCCAGGAGAGTTCCGGCGCATCCAGAACTGGATCGGCCCGCCGGGCTCCAGCCCCGCCAACGCCACGTACGTCCCCCCGCCTCCGGGCGAAATGATGGAGGCGCTCGACGGGCTGGAACGCTTCTTTCACGACTCCTCCTTGCCTCCTCTTGTCCAGGCGGCGTTGATCCATTATCAGTTTGAGGCGATCCACCCTTTCCTGGACGGCAACGGCCGCGTTGGCAGGTTGCTGATCATCCTTTTCCTCTTGGAGCGCAAGGTTCTGCCTTCGCCACTTCTCTATCTGAGCGCCTTTTTCGAAGCCACGCGGTCGAAGTACTACGCCTCGCTCCGGGGAATCACCGAAGCGGGAGACTGGGAAGCCTGGCTCGAGTACTTCCTGAACGGCGTGGCCCGCCAGACGGAAGACGTCCTCAGCCGCGCAAGCCGCATCAACGCCCTTCTGGACCAGTGGCGACTCGCCGTCGCCGGCTCCTCCACGGCCTCCGAGCTTGTGGCGCTCCTGGGAGAAAACCCCTACTGGACGGTCTCCGGCGTCGCCACCCGACTGAGCGTTGCCTACACGACGGCGCAGCGAGGGGTACAGAGGCTCGTAGATGCCGCCGTTCTCACCCCGCTGACGGACGCCAAGAGAAACCGGGTTTATTGCGCCCAGGCCATTCTGGGGATTCTGGAAGAGCCGGCGCGGCTGACTCCGGGCATCTGACTTCGACCCTCTTCCAAGCAAATCGAATACATAGCGACACCTGAAGCGCAAGTACCAGAGGGCAAAAGACTTGTCAAATTGATCATCCGAGAGAACAACGGAAAATACAAGGAGATCGCTATTATGGATTATGGTTGTAGCCATGTTTTCGATGGTGCTCATATCGGCAATATTCTCGCGGGCGCTTGTAGTACATTTCCTGATCGGGCGCTATGAAATTGATAGGGCGCCGGACAATGCCTCTGCAGCGGCAGACTAGGGCCGCTCCTGAAAGGTAGGAGACGTTGTGGCACGGAAGTCTTCGAGATTTGATGTCCAGGCGTAACGCTGCCGCCGCTCTCTCCTCTGCCTCTCCTCTGCAGGCGAAGCGAACCATGTCGACTCTTCCTGTTGGCTACAAATGCTGGAGAGTGAAATTATGGATAACGACCTACACGACTTCGAGCAGTTCATGAAGCGGCGCGAGGAGGTGGCACGCGCCTATGTTCGCGGCGACGCAGCGCCTCTTGGCCAGATCGTCACTCGCGTCTCCCCCGCGACGTTTTTCGGACCCCAAGGCGGCTACCGAGAGGGCGCGAAGGAAGTGTCCTCCACCTATGAGCACGATGCCGGGAGTTTCGAACCGGGTGGCGACAGCCGCTTCCAGATCCTTCAGATGGGGGCGAGCGACGGTGTCGCTTATTGGGTGGGGTTTCAGCGAGCTACCGCCCGGATGCACGGGAAGACAGAAGCCATTCCGTTCAACCTCCGCGTGACCGAGATCTTCCGCCGCGAGGACGGCGAGTGGAAGATGGTTCATCGGCACGCCGACTCTCTGATGTCCAAACCGGAGGAAGGTAAGAAGTAGTTCAACATCACCCACGGCTTGGCGGCGGGGATCCTGGTCTACCGGGGTGATGAGGGGCTAACGCTCCCGAGGGAAGAGGTCCGCCATAATGTTTGGAGCGCCATCGTAATGTTTGGAGCGACTCCATAATGTTTGGAGCGGCTCCGTAAAGTTTGGAGCGGCATCGTAATGTTTGGAGCCACGCCATAATGTTTCGTGGGACGTCATAATGTTTGGAGCGGCATCGTAAAGTTTGGAGCCGCTCCGTAATGTTTCGAGTCACGTTGTAATGTTTCGAGTGGCTCCGTAAAGTTTGGAACGCCATCGTAATGTTTGGAGCCACGTCGTAATGTTTGACGCGGCTCCATAATGTTTGGAGCGACTCCATAATGTTTGGAGCGACGCTGTAATGTTTCGAGCCGCGTCCTAATGTTAGCAGCGCCGCCGTAATGTTTGGAGCGCCGTCCTAATGTTTGGAGCCACTCCGTAAAGTTTGGAGAGACGTCGTAATGTTTGGAGCGACTCCGTAAAGTTTCGAGCCGCGTCGCAATGTTTGGAGCGGCATCGTAATGTTTGGAGCGGCGCCATAAAGTTTGGAGCGCCGTTGTAATGTTTGGAGCGGCTCCGTAATGTTTGGAGCGGCTCCGTAATGTTTGGAGCCGCGTCGTAATGTTACGAGCGGCGGCGTAAAAGTTTGTTGGGAGGGATCTCGAAGCCTTCACGGCAGAGGAAACGAGAAAAGGGAGCGCGCCGCTTGGGCTCGCTCCCCTGGGAATGCTACCGGCTGACCTATTGCCTTGGGTTGACGACCGCCGCACGATGAGCGGCTGGCGGGACCGGCGTCGGAGCGGCCGGCAGTTCGGGGGACTTCGCAGTCCGGAGCTTCCGGCCACCGTAGGGCTCCTGGAAGAACTGGGGCGCGCCGCTCACCGGACGCTGACCCTCCACGAGCGGATCACGGAGCTTCTTGGAGGCCGCCCGATTGCTGGCCGTGAACGCCGCCTGCTGCCGGGCAAACCGCCCTGCGTGGCTCACACGCTTCGCCAGACGGAGACGCGCCTCCGCCCGATGAGCCAGATCGGAGTCATTCCCACCCAGGGCGGCGGTCAACCGGACCAGCAACCCCAAGACTCCCAAGTACGTCGTCCCGTTTCCCATCGCCCTTCTCCTTCGCAGCCGTCGTCTCCCTCAATGATGCGCATATCATTCCTTGAATGTAGGCTGCTGTCAAGGCTGAAGACCCAGGATTTCAATCCCGGTCGCCAGCGGAGTCGCTGATGCCAGCTTTCGAGACACCCCTGAGGGGATTCCCCTCGCCCGTCCGTTGTTCAAGAATCCACCGTCTGGGTTCCGCGGTGTTCACAAGCGCCTGGACACGACTCGAGGAGGGTCTGATGAGCAGATTCCGAGGTCTTTCCGCAGGGCTGGTCCTGATGGCGTGCTTCTTCCTGGGGTCCGCCGCGGCGGCTCAGGCCGCGTCTCCCGATGTGATCTTCTTCAACGGCAAGGTGTTCACGTCCGACTCCGAGCACCTGTGGGCCGAAGCGGTGGCGGTGAAAGGCAACCGAATCCTGGCCGTCGGCAGCAACCAGACGATCCGCGTGCTGGCGGGCCATGAGACAAAGCTTCTGGACCTGGACCATCGCACGGTCATCCCGGGGTTGAACGATGCGCACGTGCATGTCCTCGTTCCCCAGGGGGTGCCGCTCAACGTCCCGGTCTTCGTTCCCGGTCCCGGACCGACGGTGCAGGAGGTGCTCGATCTCATCAGCGCCGCGACCGCCGTGAACCCGCCGGGCACCTGGCTCCTCGCCACCGTGGGCACCGCCTTCTCGCACCGGGCCAGTTGGCCGACCTCGCCGTCCTCTCCCAGGATCTCTTTACCGTGCCGTTCGGCCTGATCCCCGGGACCACGAGCGAGTTGACCATGGTCGACGGCCACATCGTGTGGGATTCCGGCATGGTGCACGAGGCGCCCTGAGTCACAAACCCGGGGCGACCTTGAAGGAGTAGGTGTAGTCCGCTGCCATGGTCTGGCCGAAGCGGGATCGGAGACCTGGGAGGCCATGACCTTCAGCTTGCATTCGGCGCGTAGCGGCAAGCGGCCTTGTCGCAGGGGAAACTACTTCTTCGTCTGCGGCATGAAGCCCGGCTCGCTGGTCGGAGGAACGATGTTCTTCAGCCGCATGTAGGTGACGAGGTTACCGTAGTGTTCCATGGCATGCATCTGGTTGACCGTCAGCACGCTGAGCTTCGGTGTGTCTTTTCCGAAGAGTTTCACCATTTGCGCTCCGGACGCGTCGGTCACGCTGCCGTAGGCCTTGTCGCAATAGGCGGAGGCGGCTTTGAGCGCGGCGATCAGATCGGCTTTTGAGGTCTTTGTCTCCTCGATCTTCAGGGCGGGGTTCTTCTCGCCCAGCACGATCGAGCAAAACATGTACTGTGCGTCGGCGACGTGACCCACGATCTGGCCAAAGCTGCGGACCGCCTCCGTGGGCTTGAAGCTGTAATTCTCCTCGGGCACCTTTTCGGCTGAGTGGAGCAGAATCGTGCTTATCATTCCGTACGCACCCTTGGTCCAGGTGCTCAGGGGATTCTCCTGGGCCTTGGCGACGGCGGTTGGCGCAAGAAGAAGGATCAAAAGCGCCGGCACCACTTTTCTGACGTTGACGGTGGTTTGCATTTTATTCTCCTTTAGACCTGAAATGGTCTTGGTCACTGAACGCGTTAACTCAAGTGTGCATGGCTACTGCTTGCCCGCTCGGTCCGAAGAGCTCCAGCCGTGCTATTGATTCAGATCGGCTCCCGATAACGGCGTAACCGCACCGTTGCCGCGAGGAAGATCGCGGCGAATGCGAGACCGATCCATAGACCCGGCGTGCTCAGGAATTTCCACGGAGTGAGCTGTGACAGCGGATCGATCGGGGCAGCACCATGCGTTTTGAAGTCGAAACCTTGCGTAAACCAACCGATCAGGCGGTATCTCAGCAGGGAGGCGATATACGTAGTGCGGAACGCAATTCTCTCGAAGACGCTGACCGCGAGCGGCGGCAATACGGCCCATAGAAATGTCGCACGCCGCGCCCAGCCGGAAACCAGAAGCAACCAGCCATAGAGTGGCGCATGCCAGAGCGCGATGGCCGCCAGAGAGTAGGCCAACCCCAGCGACATCCTGAACAACGGCAACCGGGCCCACAGCGTCGCCAGGCTTGGGCCGCTCCCCAGCAGCACCACCGTGCTCAGTATCAGCATGATCATCTGGGTGATCACGATGATCGCGAAGATGAGCAGCGGCAGGATCAGCAGCGGAATGCTCGCCTTCGCGAGCACGGTCGTGCGATCCGAAACCGGCAGCGACTTCCAGAACAGGATGCTCCGATCGCGGCGCTCGCCGTGCAGCGCGTCGAGACAGTAGAACACCCCGACGAGGAACGCGGTCGCGATGAGCAAAGCCGCGACGAAGCTGTACGGCTTGGCGACCGCCTGGCCCTGCTTCGCCGGGTCGAGCGCCAAAATGGAGAGCATGCGGTACCGCAGAGTCATCGCGTTGAAGGGGAAGCCGAACAGCGCGACGGCAGCGGCGATCAGCGGCGCGAGATAGATCGAACGGTTCTCCCACAATTCCCGGCGCACCGACCAATACATCGGCCGAGTCACCGCGTTCGCTGGAGTAGTCATCGAGTTGCTCCTTGGGCCTCGCCGGCCTGATTGCCCATCACGGCAACGAACAGATCGGCGATGCTGGGCGTGCGTACCTCGCCGAGCGCGGCGAGCTGATTGCGATCGGCATGATCGAACAGCAGAATGCTTCGGCCGAACACCTGGCGCTCGTGAATCGGTTGGAGCGCCCGAGCCGCGGCGACGTTCTCGGGGTTCACCATCACTTGCAGATAGCGAGACTCGAATTCTTCCATGCTGCAATCGAGCACGATGCGGCCACGATCGATGAACATGAGGTCGGTGAGGACGTCCTGGATCTCTTCCACCTGATGGGTCGTCACCACGATGGTGCGGCTGCGATCGAAGTAGTCGTTCAGCAGTGAGTCGTAAAACTGTTTGCGATAGAGGATGTCCAGGCCGAGCGTCGGCTCGTCCAGCACCAGCAATTTCGCGTCGATGGCCATGACCAGAGCGAGGTGCAACTGGGCCACCATGCCCTTGGACAGTTCCCTGATCTTGCTGGCGCGCTGGATCGTGGTCCTGGCAAGAAAGCCTTCCGCCTTCGCGCGATCGAATCGAGGATGCACGCCGGCGACGTAGTCGAGAGCCTGGGAGACCCGCATCCATCGCGGCAGCACGGCGACGTCAGCGATGAACGAGACGTCGCACATCAGCTCTTCGCGCGCGGTCCAGGGGTCGCGGCCGAGCACGCTCAACTCTCCCTGGTACGGGGTGAGACCGAGAATCGCGGCGAGCGCCGTGGTCTTGCCCGCGCCGTTGGGGCCGATGAGCCCAAGGATGCGCCCCTCTTCGACGCGCAAATCGAGGCCGTTCAGCGCGACGGTCGTGCCGAAGGTTTTACGGAGCCCACGTGCTTCGATACAGGCCATGGCTTCAGCGCTCCTCCTCGGTGGCGGCCAGCAGCTCTTCCAACGTCAGTCCGAGCCGCTGAATGGTTGCCAGGACCCGCGGCCATTGTTCCGCGAGAAACTTCTCGCGTTCGCCCTGCAGCAGCAGATCGCGCGCGCCGGGTTTGATGAACATGCCAAGCCCTCTCCTCTTCTCGACAAGCTGCTCGTCGACCAGTTCTTGATAGCCCTTCAGCACCGTGATCGGATTGACCCGGTACTCGGCGGCGACATTGCGCACGGACGGCAGCGGATCGCCTTCCTTGAGCACGCCGTCGAGTATCATGGCGACGACGCGGTCGCGAAGCTGGCGGTAGATCGGCTGACTGTCGTTCCACTCACGGTCCATCCTGGGTTCCTTGATAGCTCTTGCGAGGAGGCTGCGCGGGATCGTCTGGCCGATCCCTGCGTCTCATCTGGTGATGTAGTCAACCATAACACCAGCTCACTTGTCAAGCGGTAGCCTGCGGCTGGTGTCTCCCGGGGGCGGGACCTCCCTCGCCGGGCGCCTCGTGGCAAACGGCGGACTACGAGGCGCCCTGAGTCACGAGCCTGGGGCGACCTTGAAGGAGTAGGTGTAGTCCGAGGCCATGGTCTGGCCGAAGCGGGGATCGGAGACCTGGGAGGCCATGACCTTCAGCTTGCATTCGGCGCCGGCGGGCAGGCTCTTGGCGGGACGGAGGAGGAATCCACTGCCGTCGGAGAGCGGCTCGGGCGTGGCGGTGACGGCGACCGGAGTGCCGGCGGGGCACTCCAGGTGGAAGGTCGAGGCGGTGACGTTCACGGATTCATTGAAGTGGACGGCGATGCCGCTCGCCGACGGCACGCGGTCCTCCGGGGCGGCTGGGACGGCCGCGCTCACCGCCGGCACCTCGGACTGCCACTTCTGGGCGATTACCCGCTTCCACCCTGATCCGTCGTCGGCGAAGACCATGGTGAACAGAGCCTTGGCGGCCTCCGAGCCGCCCTTCTCGTCGACCGTCTTCACGCTCGCCCACCCGGTGAAAACGGCGGCCTTCTCGCCGATGGGAAAAACCTCGTATCGATCCCACTTGAAGTCGAGGCTCTTGAGCGACGCGTAATACGGTCCGAGAGTCTCCGCGTACTGCCGTCCGGTGACCGGATGGCCGTTGCTCACATAGGCCACGCGGTCGGTCTGCGGAATGAGCTTCGCGTTGCTCGTAACGTCCCGGCGCGAAGCCGCCGCCGCCATCTCCTGAGCCAGCCGAACCGCTACCTCGCCCGCCCCCGGCTCCGCGCTCTTCGAAACCCGGCCCACGACCAACCCGGCCAGTCCCACAGCCACGATCACTACGAAGCGACGAAAACGAGTGCGCATCGGTAACCTCCTTGGAGGAGCGGTAGGTGGATGATTGACCAGCAAGGGAAGACAGAGCAGACATCGGGGCAGGTCACGCGACGGCTTTTGAGCGGGGCCGAGTCCGACGGGACTCCGCTTTCGCTTCCATCAGCTCTTCGCGAACCACCTGCCGGACAGCGTCGAGCACTGTCCGCTGGTGGAGGTACGAGACCAGCGCGTCGTTGATTAACGTCTGGTAGTTGCCCCCTCCAGCCTGATCCGCGAGCGCCCGGAAGGACTCGATGACCGCATTGTCCAGGCGGATGGAGATCTTGGTCTTGCCGGGCTCGGGCTTGACCACAGGCCCCCGCTTCGCTTGGGAGAAATCGATATCCCGATAGGGTTCAGGGGTGATTTCTTTCATACTCTAACCTTTGCCGGCGGTTGGCCTTCCAAGCCGAGATGACTCGGAGGATGTCCGCCTTACGATACGTGTAGACGACGACCAGGAGATTTCCTGTGTCGCTGAGCCCGAGGGCCACAAAACGCTGCTCGCCCGAGGCTTGCGGGTCTTCGCGCGTGAGAGCGAAGTCATCGAAAAAAACCGTGGATGCCTCGGAAAAGCTCACTCTGTGCACCTCGAGATTCGCTGCCGCCTTGGCAGGATCCCATTCGAATCGCACTGGAGCTTAGTGTATAGACGATTGTCTCCCGTGTCCAGTTTGCCAGACTGACCGCAACTCCTGCCTCCATCTTGAAAATTGGGAGTGGCGCTCCCAATTTTCAAGGTAGCAGACTCAACCCTCTCGTTTTACCGCGAGGCACACGCCTCGGCTTCGATCAGCACCGGCTCCTCGATCTCCACCGGCTTCGGCGCGGTTCCTGCGAGATCCCTTCGCTCCTGTTCCCGATCCGAGCCCGAGCGCCGGGACTGCGCGAGGCTGATCAGGGCCACTCCGGTGAGGATGACGGCCGCCGCGACCAGGGTCTTACCGGTCAGCGGCTCGCCGGCGAAGAACCAGCCGAGGAGGACGGCCACCACAGGGTTGACGTAGGCGTACGTGGATACCAATACCGGCGGCGCGACCCGCAGCAGCCAGACGTAGGCGGTGAAGGCCACGATGGCTCCGAAGACGATGAGGTAGCCGAGCGCCAGCAGCGACTTCGCCGTGACGGCCGCGGGTGCGAAGCGGGAAAACTCTCCCGTCAAGGCGGAGGTGAGGAACAGCAGGGTGCCGCCGCTCAGCATCTGCATGCCCGTGGTGGCGAGCGGCGAGGAGGGCAGCGGCGCGCGCTGGCCATAGATCGAGCCCCAGGCCCAGCACAGCGAGGCCAGCACCAGCGCCCCAGCGCCCAGGGCATTGATGCTCCCCGAGCCCGGCCGCACCAGCAGGATCAAGCCCACGAAGCCCAGGACGAGGCCGGCGATCACCCGCCAGTCCGGCCGCTTGCGGCCCGTGCGCAGCCAGACCAGGATCACGATCCACAGCGGCTCGGTGGAGATCAGCAGCGCCGCGAGGCCCGAGTCGACGTGCTGCTCCGCCCACACCACGCCGCCGTTGCCCGCGAGCAGAAGGAAGGCGCCGAGGATCAGCGCCGAGCGCCACTGGATCAGCGTCGGCCGCGGCGCCCCGCGCAGGCGGGACCAGCCGTAGATCAATGTGCCGGCCGTCAGGTAGCGGGTGCCCGCCATCAGGAAGGGCGGGATCGTCTCGATGGCGAAGCGGATCGCCAGGTAGGTCGAGCCCCAGATGACGTAGACGGCGCCCAGGGCGATCGCGATATGGAGCATGGACGCCTGCCGCGTCCCGGTCGAACCCGCGGACACATCATTCATGGAACACCTCCAGGAGTACGCCTTCGATCATGAGATCCGCTACGTCCCCAATCTCCGCGGCGATGGCTTCAGGCCCCGTCGCGAGGGGGAACAGGCTGCTCTCGCGGACCGTCTCCAGCACGACGGTGGTGCGCGTCGAGCGCACGGTGGGGAGAGCGCCGATGCGCTGGCGCAGCAGCCGGCCCAGGCTCTTGGCGTCCGGCACGCGCACCTTGAGCACGAAACAGTCCTCCCCCGCGATGTGGTGCACCTCCTGCACTTCCGGAATGTTGGCGAGCTGCTCCGCCGTCCTCATCTCCTCGGACATGTCGCTCGAGGCCACGAAGATGAAGGCCACGAGGCCGAGCCCCAGAGCCTCCGGGTTGATCCGCGTCTCGTACCCCTGGATCACCCCACGGGATTCCAGGCGGCGGATACGCTCCAGGACGGCGGATGGCGCCATTTCCACCTGCCGGGCGATCTCGGCGTTGGAGGTGCGCGCGTTCTGCTGAAGGATCGTCAGGATTTTGAGGTCAGTCTCGTCGATCATTCGGTCATCTCCTCACAAGGAAGATGATACCTCAGAAGACGCGCCGAAACAAGTCAATCGTTCGGTGAAATGGACTCGATCCCGAACGAACCGCGGAAAATCGGAGGAATTCCGTCAGATCGGGATGCGGCTGGCCGCTTCGGCCGCGAAAAGATCATCAGCGGTGCCCCGCCGGTGGCGCAGCAGGGCGGCGTGGGCGATCATCGCGGCGTTGTCCCCGGAGTAGACGAGGGGAACGAGACGCAGGTCGACGCCGTTGCGCTCCGCCCAGGCGGGCAACTCGCGGCGCAGCAGGCGGTTGGCGGCGACGCCGCCGGAGACGGCGAGCAGGCCGATGGGCTGGCTCTGATGCAAACGGTCGAGCCGCGCGAGCACCTGGCCCACGGCGGAGGCGCGGAAGCCGGCCAGCAGGTCGAGGACCTCCTGCGGCGGCTCGCGACCCTCATCCCCAAGATCGATCGGCCCGAGGGTCCGCTCCAGGCGCTCGATCTCCAGCAGGGCCTGGCTTTTCAAGCCCGAGTAGGAGAAGTCGAGGCCCTCGAAGCGGGAGACGGGGAGCGGCCGGGCTCCGGGCGTCCCACGCTCGGCAAGCTCGTCCACCCGCGGTCCTTGAGGATAAGGAAGGCCGAGGCGCTTGCCGACCTTGTCGAAGACCTCACCCATGGCATCGTCCCGGGTCTCCCCGAGGGTGGTGACCTCGCCGTCCAAGACCGCGAACAGCGAGGTGTGGCCGCCCGAAACGACCAGCCCCACGAAGCGGCCCGGCGGCGGCGCGGGAGCCGCCGGGTCGCCCGGCGCGCGGAGGAAAGGCGAGAAGAGATGCCCCTCCAGGTGATGGACGGCATGGAAGGGACGCTTCTTCGCGAAGGCGATGGCCTTGCCGAGCGACAGGCCCACGAGCAGCGCCCCCACGAGGCCGGGTCCCCGCGTGGCCGCCACGACCTCCACGTCCGCGAGCGACACTCCCGCCCGCTCCAGAGCCTCGCGGCTCACCGCCGGCCAGTTGGTCAGATGCTCGCGGGAGGCGATCTCGGGCACCACACCGCCATAGGGCCGGTGGGCGGCGAGCTGGCTGGAGACTACGGACGAGAGAACGCGCCCGTCGCCGTCCACCACGGCGCAGGCGGTGTCGTCGCAGGAGGTCTCGATGCCTAGGACGAGGGGAGAAACCATGGGAGGAGTTTGACAGATTGGCCCCCGGGTGGAAGGCCACAGCCTTCACCCTGCCCTGCCGCCGCCCTCTACTCCCGCGCAAACCGCCGCACGAAGACACCCCGGGAGGCCCCGTCCGAAGAGCCGGCTACCCAGGTGACAAGCCAGGAGTCTCCCGCCCAGGCTACGCTCCCCTCCAGAGGCCGTTGGAGGCCATCGCTGGCCGCGCTTGGCAGCCTTTGCGACGGTCCTAGCGGCGCGCCGTGCGGATCGAAACGCTGGATCTGGAGGTCGGAATCGTCCAGGAACTGGAGCCAGAGCAGCAGCAGATTCCCGCTGTCGTCGAACGCCATCGACACCGGAGAGAAGACGCTCGGGTCCGAGACGGCCGAAATCTCGGGAGTCACCGCCCTGCCGGCGGTATCGAAGTAGCGCAGATAGATCGTCTGGCCGAGAGCCCAGGAGACGGCGAAGCCGCCGCCGGGAGCCGCGGCAACCTCGAATTGGGGGTTGAGGAAGGGAGTCGTCTCCCCGGGTCCCGGAGGGGTCGTGTTGACGTCGAAGTCCGGCCCCAGGGGCTGGCCCGAGGCATTGAACCGGCGCGCCCTCAGCACGGAGGTCCCGCCCTCCTCCTCCTTTTGTCCTTCGATCTCCTGGCCCTCTTTCGTGAGCCGGATGCCGAACCAGACGGCGACGAAACCGCCGTCCGCGAGGGGCACGACCTCGGTGATCGGGTCGTCCACGGCCCGGCTGCTCAGGCGAAACACCGGCCCGGCCGGCTGGCCGGAGGGCGAGAGAAACCGGGCGCCGATCGCCTGCCTGGGGTCCATGAACCAACCGGACAGGTACCGGGTGCCGCCGAGATCCCAGACCCAGTCGACGCCGTTCCGGGCCAGGAGGACCGGCTTGCCCGGAGCGGGCACGCCCTGCGGGTCCAGATGGCGCCGGAAGAAGGCCACCGGCTCGTCAGCGTCGTTCACCGCGTGCCAAAGCACCTCGAAGCCCTTCGGCGTCGCCGTGACCGAATCCGTCACCGCCAAGCCACCGCCGATGAGCTTCGTCCCCTCACCCGGAGCCTCGTCGCCGGCTGCGACGAAGTGCGAGAAGACCTTGCCCGCCAGATCGTCCCACGCGACGGTGTAGCCGCCGCCGGGCTGGACGGCCAACATGGACCGCTCCGGCCTGTCGCCGGCCGGCAACAGGGCCTCGGGGCCGAGCGGCGCCAACTGGGCCGCGAGACCGCGCGGGCCCACGATGAGCGCCACACTGGCGAGGACAACGAGAACGGACGAGATTCTGGTCATCGAGCAATCCTCCAAGCTGCCATTCCTTCAGCCGGCAAGAGACGGTGATAGATGGACGTCTATAGTACTCCCTCGGCCTTGCGGGCAGTGCCGCCGCCGTGGCCTCGTCGCCTCCCGGCTTATGCCGGGACCCTCATCACCCCGGCCCTCTTCTCCCGGCCTCCCCCCCGCCCGCCGGGAGAAGAGGGAGGGCGACACGAAACGGCCTCGCAGGCCTTCCCCCTCTCCCGCGGCGGGAGAGGGGGTTAGGGGGTGAGGGTTTTGGGCGGGGGAACTCTGAGACACGTTAAGTTAGCGTCTATGCCCGGGACGGGAGAGGGAGTTAGGGTCTTACCGCCCGCCGCAGGCGGTCATCCCCTGGGTGACCACGAAGCGCACCGGATCGGCGGTTCGGGCCACGGTGACGGCGTGGAGGGGGCGTTGCGAGACGATGCAGACGCAGTTGGGGCCTGGGGGTTCTTCGAGGAGGTCCACGATCAGGGCTCCGGGCGGGTGGGTGATTCCTCGGATGGTCACTTTGGAGACACAGCTCTGGGTGGGCATGGCGACGACGATCACCATGTTCTTCTGGAAATCGACCGCCGGCTGCTGGTGCGGCAGGGTGCCGCTGTCCCTCTCCCGGAGCTTGAACCAGAGGTCCTTCCAGGCGGCGGTGTCGCGGATCGCCTGCCGGACCTGGTCTCCCTGCTGGCCGGGAATGGCCCGCTGGACGAGGGTGACGAAAGCGATCTGGCCGGACCCCGGCTTCGGCCGGCGGTGCCCGGGCGCAGCCGAGGAGGTGCCGAGGCAGGCCAGGGTCAGCAGGCCTGCCGTGGCGAGGATGAGCGAGCGTCGGACGCCGAGCCTCATAGCGCCCCCGCCAGCACCGCTTCGTCCACCCGCTCGTGGCTCTCGATGAGGATGCGGTTCCTGGCGTCCACGAAGACGAGCGAGGGCTTGTGCTCGCGGCACTCGGCGTCCTCGTAGTCGGCGTAGGTGGCGAGGATGACGACGTCGCCCGTGCCCGCCTTGTGGGCGGCGGCGCCGTTGATCACGATCTGGCCCTTCCCTGGGGTGCCGGGGATGACGTAGGTCGCGAAGCGCTCGCCGTTGGTGCAGTTGTAGATCTCCACCCTTTCGTGGTGCACGAAGTCGGCCGCCTCCATGAGCACGGGATCGATGGTGACGGAGCCCTGGTACTCGAGGTTGGCGTCCGTCACCGTGGCGCGATGGATCTTCGACTTCAACAGTGTCCGTTTCATATCCGTATCACCCTCCGGCGGCCGTGGTCTCGACCGCCAGTCGAATGTTGTCGATCAGTCTCGTCCCCCCGATCCGCACGGCCAGGGGGAGCACCAGGTTGCCCTGCAAAGTTGTAACCGGAGCGAAGGTCTCCGCATTCACCACCTCGGCGTACTCGACCTTGGCGGCGGGCTCGGACTCCAGCACCTCCAGCAGGCGCCGCCGCACCTCGTCGCCCCGCCGCTCTCCCGAGGCGATCAGCTCCGCCGCCGCCGAGAGCGACCGGTAGAGCACCGTTGCCGCCTGCCGCTCCGAAGGCGAGAGGTAGGCGTTGCGGGAGGACATGGCGAGGCCGTCCGCCTCCCGGATGGTGGGCGCCGGAACGATCTCAGCCGGCAGATGGAAGTCGCGGGCCATCTGCCGGATCACCGCGAGCTGCTGCGCGTCCTTCTCGCCGAACACCGCGAGGTCGGCCTGCACCAGGTTGAGCAGCGAGAGGACGACGGTGGCCACGCCGCGGAAGTGGCCGGGCCGGCAGGTCCCTTCGAGGCCGAGCGCGGCCCCGGCGGGTTCCACGAACGTGGCATTTCCCGGCGGGTAAATGGTCTCCACGCCGGGGAGGAAGAGGAGGTCGCAGCCGGCGGCCTCCAGCATCGTCCCGTCCTTCTCGGGCTGCCGGGGGTAGCGGTTGAAGTCCTCGGTGGGTCCGAACTGGGTCGGGTTCACGAACACCGAGGCCACCACGCGCGTCCCCCGCTCGCGGGCGATCTTCACCAGGGAGAGGTGCCCTTCGTGCAGCGCGCCCATGGTGGGCACGAAGCCGATGCGGGCTCCTTCCCGCCGCCAGGCTTCCACCCGGAGGCGCAGCTCGTCCTTCGTCCGTGCGACGCGCATCAGCCGTAGAGCTTCGCGGGTTCTGCTTCCGCCGCCGGACGCGGTCCTCCGCCGTAGCTCTCCTCCGGTGCGGGGAAGCGCCCGGCCCGAACGTCGGTGGCGAACTCGGCGATGCCCTCGCGGGAGAGCCTGCCGAGCTCGGCGTAGCGCCGCACGAAGCGGGGCGCGATGCGCTCCTCCAGTCCCAGGAGGTCGTGGTAGACCAGCACCTGCCCCGTGCACCCGGCGCCGGCGCCGATGCCGATGGTGGGGATGGAGAGGCGCCGGGTGATTTCGGCCGCGAGGTCGGTGGGCACGCATTCGAGCACGAGGGAGAAGGCGCCGGCGGCCTCCACCTGCTCGGCGGCATCGAGGATGAAGCGGCGCGCCGCGTCGTCCCGTCCCTGGACCTTGAAGCCACCGAAGCGGTGGACCGACTGCGGAGTGAGGCCCAGGTGGGCCATCACCGGCACCTCGGCCGCGGTCATGGCGGCGACGATTTCGGGCCGGGCGCCTTCGATCTTCACCGCCTGCGCTCCCGCCTCCTTGACGAAGCGGATGGCGTTGCCCACCGCCTGCTCCGTTCCGAGATGGAAGGAGCCATAGGGCATGTCCGCCACCAGCAGGGCGCGCTTGACGCCCCGGCGAACGGCCCGAGTGTGATGGATCATTTCGTCCATGGTCACCGACAGGGTGTCCGGGTGGCCCAGCACCACCATGGCGAGCGAGTCGCCCACCAGGATGATGTCCACTCCGGCCGTGTCGGCGGTGCGTCCCTGCGGATGATCGTAGGCGGTGACCATGACGAGATGGTCGCCGCGCTCGGGTGCTGCTGCCACCCAGGGAACCGTGACGGTCTTCGGTTCTCCAGCCATTTGCCAACGCTCCTTTCTGAGCCAGAAAGACAAAACCCTTCCGCGCGCTTCTAGACGGAAGGGCCGTTGGCAGGCCCGCGGGTTCGCGGCTTGTCGTGCGCTGATGCGAGGTGGCTGTCCCCGCTGGGGGATCAGGCCCTCGCGCGCCGGGCCGCGCCGCAGGGGGCGCTGAGCATCCGTCTCGGTCCCGCGTCAGCGGGATCCAAGCGGTTGGAAGTACTCGGTCCCCTTGATGGGCTTCGACAGGCGGTGCATCAGCTCGTCGAA
>Ga0134121_10000193_pt1 | contig 72671 bp, 81 predicted proteins | sample KB301_FD_96463 | JGI IMG/M metagenome (GOLD analysis project Ga0134121, IMG submission 96463) | Terrestrial soil microbial communities without Nitrogen fertilizer from Kellogg Biological Station, Michigan, USA - KB3-0-1 | ecosystem: Environmental > Terrestrial > Soil > Unclassified ...
CCGGCCGCCAGCTCCAGATTTTAAAGAATAGTCTGATGCACACCATGCTATGGATAAAATTGGATAAATTCTTGTCTTTTTTTCAATTTAATTTAATCTAGATATGTGTCAGACTAAGGTGATAAGTTGTGCGCCCACGTAGCTCAGTTGGTAGAGCACTTCCTTGGTAAGGGAGAGGTCGCCGGTTCAAATCCGGTCGCGGGCTCCAGAGAGTGATGGTGCAAATACGTGGTGTTTTGATAAAAGTATTCTGAAAAACTGTGGGTATTTATGGCAAAAAATAGGGTAACCACGCATTTAGTATGCTCTGAGTGTAAAGAACGTAATTATACTCAGGTGGTGGGTAAAGGACGATCTATCGGTTCGTTAAAGTTGAAAAAATTTTGTTCCCGATGTCGTAAGCATCATGAGCATAAAGAAACTAAGTAAGCTTTCGTAGGCCAGTAGCTCCAACGGTAGAGCAGCAGACTCCAAATCTGCGTGTTGGGGGTTCGAATCCCTCCTGGCCTGCCAGATCGATTAGTGCAAGAGGTTGTATATATATGTTCTCTGGATGTTGGGAGGAGTGATGCAGTTTTTGCGTGAGGTGCGTACTGAATTGTCTAAAGTAGTGTGGCCCAAGTATGACGAGTTCCAGGGTTCAACGATAGTGGTCCTGTTATTGGTGTGTGCTTTTGCTATCTACTTTTTTATAGTGGATGTTGGGTTGTCACAATGCGCTCAATATCTTTTGGGGTAGGTTATACAATGCTTATTAGATCGGATAGGGATATAGTCAGATGAAGCGTTGGTACGTTCTTCAAGTATATGCGGGATACGAGCAAGCGGTCAGAGATGACCTCATAAAGCGTATTAGTGGATCTGATTTGAAAGATTATTTTGGTCAAGTGTTGGTTCCAGCTGCCAAATTTAAGAAGGTTTTTCAGGTGGCTGATGAACAAAATCAACAGTTGTTTCCTGGGTATGTGCTGATCGAAATGGAACTAAATGCGGAAACAGAGCGTTTTGCCACATCTAGTTTGCGGGTAATGCGTTTCTTGGGAGGCAAGAAGCCAGTGTCGCTGCGCCAAAAGGAGGTAGATAAGATTCTTTCTCAGATTAAAGGAGAAGTTTCTGTTCGATCAGACAAACAAGATTTCACCGTAGGGCGAGAGGTAGAGATACAAGATGGTCCATTCGCAGGTTTTTTTGGCATTATCAGTGCTGTTGATCAAGAAAATGAGCGGTTGACCCTTATGGTGAGTATTTTCGGTCGTATGACGCCCGTAGAGCTGGGTTATAATCAGGTTAAACGTTAAAGGTAAGGTGTATTTAATGGCAAAAGAGGTTAGAGCTCAAATTAAATTACAAATACCTGGGGGAGCAGTGACCCCGGGGCCGCCAGTTGGTTCTTCTTTGGGTCAGCATGGTGTTGCGATCATGGAGTTTTGCAAGCAATTTAATGCTCAAACGGCCAATCGAAAAGGCGAAACGATATCGGTGGTTGTCACTGTATACAAAGACAAGACGTTTTCGTTTGTTATCAAGACTCCTCCGGCTACAGATCTTATTAAAAAAAAGATTAATATCTCAAAAGGATCTGCTCGTCCCAATGAGCAAGTGGTGGGTAAGATCTCTTGGAAAGACATAGAAGAGATAGCAAAAATCAAGATGAGCGATTTGAATGCGCATGATATAGAGCATGCCAAGAAGATTATTGCGGGTAGTGCGCGAAGTATGGGTGTAGATGTTATCGATTAAGTTGTAGGGCTATATAATATGGCTAAGCATGGTAAAAAATATACGAATGCATTAAAAAAGGTGCAGAGTCGCCAGGTGCTATCTGTAAATGAGGCGCTTGCCAAGGTGAAAGAGGTAGCCTATGCCAAGTTTGATGAATCGGTTGACGTTGACGTTAATTTGGGTATAGACGCATCTAAGGGAGAACAGGTTGTCCGAGGTTCGGTAGTGCTACCACATGCCAAGGGGCATAAGCCGCGCGTTCTTGTGTTTGCCAAAGGTGACTATGCGTCACAAGCGGAAAAAGCTGGTGCCGATTTTGTAGGAGCCGAGGAATTGGTAGACAAAATAAGTGGTGGCTGGATGGAATTTGATTATGCAGTGGCGACCCCGGATCTTATGGGTGTTGTCGGCAGATTAGCAAAACAACTTGGACCGCGTGGACTTCTGCCAAATAAAAAATTAGGTACGGTCACCTTTGATATTGCTGATGTTGTAGATGATTTGAAGCGTGGACGTGTTTTCTTTAAAAATGACAAAAGCGGTATAGTTCATTTTTCTTTGGGAAAAGTTTCATTCACTGCTAATAGCCTGAAAGAGAATTTAGCGGCTTTTGCTAAAGCTCTTGTTGCTGCTAAACCCTCAGCCGCAAAAGGTAAGTATCTAAAAAAAATGACGGTATCTTCTACGATGGGTGTAGGGGTATTAGTTAATCCTGATGAACTGGTGTCGTAAAGGAAATTTGATGAATAAACAGCAGAAAGAGCTAATAATTAGCCAGTTGCATGAGCGCTTTAATGATAGCCCATCCTCCTTTTTAGTTGGTATAAAAGGGTTAACAGTTGGGCAAATGCAATCGCTGCGCTCTCAATTACGTCAGAGGGGCGGAGAGTTAAAAGTAGCAAAAGTGCGTTTGATTAAGCGTGCTGTGCAAGATGTCTCTTATGGCGGAGAATACATGCCCTTTCTCAGAGAGGAACTTGGTGTTGTTTTTGTGGAAGGTCGTGAGTCATCGGCAATTGCCAAGGTGTTAAGTGACTTTTCCAAAGAACACGAGGCGCTTAGTCTAGTTGCCGGTTATTTTGAGCGGCAGGTGTTCGACAAAGCAGGTGTGCAGCATATAGCGACATTACCGTCCAGAGATGTTTTGCTTGCACGATTATGTGGTTCGCTCAAGATGCCTGTGACCAAGCTTGTGTGTGTCTTAGATGCATATGTGAAAAAAATATCAGCTTCCTCTGCTGGCCCGATAGAAGAAGTATAGGTAGTGCATGCGTTACTGCGTTAATAATTAGGTCAATAATTGTAGTTTAATATCGTTTAATGTTTTTATGTGGGTGGAGATTTCGATGACATCAATTGAAAAATTGACAGAAGAAATAGGTAGTTTGTCAGCATTGGACTTAGCAGCGTTAGTTAAAGCAATAGAAGAAAAATTTGGTGTTTCAGCAGCAGTTCCTGTTTCTATGTCCGCGCCAACTGCAGGTGGACCTGTAGTCGAGGCGGCAGCGGCACAGACGGAGTTCAAAGTTACTTTGAAAGAGGCTGCCGACAAAATTAAAGTGATTAAGGCGTTGCGCAAGGTGGTACCGACATTGAGTTTATCTGATGCTAAAAAAGCAGTTGAAGAAGCTCCAACGGTGATCGCTGAAGCCGCTTCGAAAACAGATGCAGCTACGATGAAAAAGGAACTTGAAGAAGCTGGAGCTAAAGTAGAGCTTTCGTAATTTTATTAGTATTAAAGTACAATTTGATCATCTTTTAATGTGAGCGAGAGCGAGGGGCGACTTAATGTCAGACTTTTGTATGGACAAGAGTAATCTCCGTAAGTCATTTGGACGGATAAAAGATATTGTTCCAGTTCCTAATTTGATAGAGATTCAATCATCATCATTTAATGACTTTGTGCAGCTTGATTATTTGCCAGAAGAACGGAAGCTCATTGGATTAGAGAAAGTATTACGTGATGTGTTTCCAATTGAGTACGAAGACAAGATGTCCATGGAGTATGTTACTTATGAAGTAGGACATTGGGCCTGTACATGCGGTAAGCTTACAGGTATAGAAAATCGTTATTACTGGGACTGTTCTTCATGTAAACACTCAGCCTGCTCTCGTTTACCTAATGATTACGCGTGTAGTAACTGTAGTAAAAAAACGGCAAAATATAAAACATGTTCAAATTGTCTGACGCGTGTAGTTATTCAATTACCTATGACTCTCGAAGAATGCCGCACAAGCGATCAGACATTCTCAATGCCATTAAAGATTCGCATGCAGCTTATTAGCTGGACGCATGATGAACAAGGCAATAAGTTAGTGAGGGATATTAAAGAGCAAGATATTTTCTTTTCAGACATTCCCGTAATGGGAGATCTGTATGAGGAAGATGGTTGCTTTAAGCTTGGAAATCTGGGTACTTTTCTTATCAATGGCGTAGATCGCGTAGTGGTGAGTCAATTACATCGTTCTCCAGGAGTTGTGTTTTCACAAAGTAAGAAAGCTAAAGATATCCGTGGACGTCCTTATTATCTTGCGCGCATTATTCCGATGCGTGGTTCGTGGATTGATTTTGAATTCGATAGTAGTGACTATTTGTATGTGCGTATAGATAAAAAAAAGAAAGTGTTAATAACGACTTTCTTGCAGGCGCTTGGGTTCTCCCGTGATGAGATATTATCGCATTTTTACGATTTTGATGTCATTGACTGTAGGCGAGGTGAATTCTCACGACCTGTTGATGAAACGCTTTTAGGTAAACGCCTTGAAAAGGGAATGGTGCCTGAGGATCAAGAACGATTATTTGTGGGGCGTCGTGTTACCAGAGATGTTTTGAATAAGCTTACAGAAGAAGGCATCAGGCATATAAAATTTAAGAAAACAAGTCTTCTTAATCGTATTGTGGGTAAGGATATTATTGATCCCGAAACTGGTGAAATATTGGTTGAGCAAGGTGAGGTTCTTGCAGAACATCACTTTGATATTTTTAATAGGATGAAGCAGCTTACGTTTCAATTGGTGCAGTCTTCAGGATATGTATTTCAGCCGACAGTAGCCATGACTCTTGCTCAAGATTCTTGTTCGTCAATAGACGATGCGCTTAAAGAATTGCATGCTAAGCTATGGCCAGGAGATACGTCTACACTGAAAGAGATCAAAGAGCGATTTGAAAATCTCTTTTTTAATAATCGTTTTTATGATTTAACGCGTGTTGGTCGTATCCGTATGAATAGAAAATTAGGATTGCCAACAGACGATACTATTCTGGCGTTGACGCGAGAAGACATAATTGCGACTATCCGTTATTTGGTAAATTTACGTGAGCACGGTGAGGGTGAGCTGGACGATATTGACAATCTGGGGAACCGTAGGGTGCGTTTGGTTGGCGAATTACTTAATAATCAGATGTATCTTGGATTCATGCGCATCGAACGTATTGTACGTGAACGATTTAGAATGCAAGAGACACATGGTGCACTGATGCCACAAGATTTTCTTAATGTAAAACCGCTGAGTGCTGTTCTTCGAGAATTTTTTGGGATGGGCCAATTATCTCAATTTATGGACCAGACAAATCCTCTCGCAGAGCTTGCCCACAAACGTCGGTTGTCGGCTCTCGGGCCCGGCGGTGTTATGAAGGATCGAGCTACTTATGAGGTGCGGGATGTTCACACGTCACATTATGGCCGTATCTGTCCTATTGAGACGCCAGAAGGTCAAACCGTTGGATTAATATCATCACTTGCTACGTACGCCGTTGTTAATGAGCTTGGTTTCATAGAAAGTGGGTACAGGCCCGTGGTGAATAGAGAAATTCAAGATAACGTGGTTTTTTTTGATGCATTTGAAGAGACAGAGCATTACATAGCCCAAGCCGACGCCGTGAAGCCAGGTAAAAAAAAGTTAGAAGGCGACTATGTTTTTGCACGTCATGATGGTAACTTTATGGATATAGATGCGGACAGAATAGACTATGTCGATCTGTCGCCTAAACAACTTGTTTCTGTATCAGCGGCATTAATACCGTTTTTAGAACATGATGATGCTGTACGTGCTCTTATGGGTGCAAACATGCAACGCCAGGCAGTGCCGCTTATCCGTACAGAGACACCCATTGTTGGTACCGGTATGGAAAGAGACATCGTTAAAGCATCCGGTAGTGTATTAATCGCGAGAAAGAGCGGTGTGGTGGTGTATGTGTCATCTGAAAAGATTATTATTCGTTCGCATGAACAGAATTTTCATGCCTCTGATGAGTGGGTTGCGCGTGGTATAGAAACGTATCGTTTGAAAAAGTTTTTACTTTCTAGTCATAGTACGTGGGTGCACCAGGAACCTATTGTTAAAGTCGGAGATGCAATTAATGCTGGTGATCCTTTGACTACAGGGCCAGCTATTAAAGATAACGAGCTTGCGCTAGGATCCAACGTGCTCATTGCGTTCATGCCATGGCATGGATTTAACTTTGAAGATTCAATTGTGTTGAGTAAACGTCTCGTAGAAGATGATAAACTGACTTCTGTGCACATAGACGTATATGACGTAGAGGCTCGTGATACGAAACTCGGTCCTGAAGAAATAACGCGTGATATTCCCAATGTGGGCGAAACTGCACTAAGAAGTCTTGATGACGATGGTATAGTGCGCATTGGTACGCGAGTTAAGCCTGGCGATATTTTGGTGGGTAAAGTAACGCTCAAGGGCGATGTACAGTACTCCCCAGAAGAAAAGTTATTACGTGCCATTTTTGGAGAAAAATCACGAGAGGTGCGGGATACGTCTCTGCGAGTACCACCTGGTGTCGAGGGTACCGTTGTTGATGTTAAAATATTTTCCCGCGGTGGTGTACGTAAAGACAAACGATACAAACAAGAGGTTGCTCGTCAGGTCGAGAAGCTTGAAGCCGATAATGCTCGCCATGAGTTATTTCTAGAAAAGATGATTGTGCAAAAAATGGCCGATTTAATGGCAGGTTTAGAGATTGCTGGTGCTGTTAGTAAAGAGTATACCAAAGATGCTGCACTTGATCATGACGTACTAGGGCAACAACGATTGGCAACCCTGGCAACGATCAAAACAAAAGACAAGAAAATAAATGAAGCAGTAAAAGAGTTGCGTGATGCCTACGATAATCAATTGCGTATTTTAGCAGGACTTAAAGAAGAGCATATTAATAAGCTCAAAAAAGGTGACCCGCTTGTTTCCGGTGTTATTAAAATGATCAAAGTGTACATTGCCTCTAAGCGAGCAGTGGCGGTGGGGGACAAGTTGGCCGGTCGCCATGGTAATAAAGGTGTTGTATCTATCGTTATTCCACGTGAAGATATGCCGTGTTTGCAAGATGGAACTCCTGTAGATGTTGTATTTAATCCGATAGGTGTGCCTTCTCGTATGAACGTTGGCCAGATTCTTGAAGTAGTGCTTGGGTTTGCCGGTAAAACAATGGGAGACACTATTAAAAGGTCTCTTGAGGCGTACAGTGATCGTTCCGTAGAACAGTTTTTGGAACAGTACTACGGCCAGGAGCTTATCAAGGAATACGAATCTACGTATGGTAAAGAAGGACTCTCTCTTCTTGCTCACAAAACAGCAAAAGATGGTGTTAAATTCGAGACACCGGTGTTTGATAGCGCACGATATGACGAAGATATAGTTCCTCTGTTACGCGAAATGAATTTATCTGAAAACGGGGCATACCGTCTGCGTGATGGACGTACGGGTGAGTATTTTGATCAACCGGTTACCGTTGGATATATGTATATAATGAAATTAAACCATATGGCTGAAGATAAGTTACATGCACGTTCAGTTGGGCCGTACTCGTTGGTAACGCAGCAGCCGCTTGGAGGTAAAGCCCAGCAAGGAGGACAGCGCTTAGGTGAGATGGAAGTATGGGCATTGGAAGCGTATGGTGCAGCGTATACGTTGCAAGAAATGTTAACGTGCAAATCAGATGATGTCGTTGCCAGGTATAAAAGCTATGAAGCTATAGTACGTGGTGGCGATATACCAGAGCCTGGTGTGCCTGAATCATTTAATGTTTTAATTAAAGAACTACAAAGTTTGGGCTTGCAAGTTGATTTGTTAAAGGTAGGCAAGGAGAACGTTAGTGACTAATCGAATGCTGGAACGATTTAAAGAGTACGTAAATGTTACACGCTTCAATGCCATTAGAATTGGCCTTGCTTCTCCTGAAAGGATTCGTTTACTCTCATATGGAGAAGTAAAGAAAATAGAGACGATAAATTATCGCACACTAAAGCCTGAGCGTGATGGTCTATTTTGTGCCCGTATTTTTGGGCCTCAAAAAGACTGGGAGTGTAATTGCGGTAAGTATCGTCGCATGAAGCATCGTGGTGTTACCTGTGAAAAATGTGGCGTAGAAGTAATCCAATCTCGTGTGCGTAGAGAGCGCATGGGACATATAGAATTGGTTGCACCCGTTTCACATATTTGGTATTTAAAAGGGATGCCGAGCTATTTTGGTCTTATTCTCGATATGGCTGTCAAGGATATAGAGCGTGTTATTTATTTTGATAATTACATAGTGATTCGACAGGGCTTATCGCCCTATGCGCGAAAAGTATTGCTGACCAATACGGAGTACGAAAACTATATAGATGCACATCCAGAAGACACAGAGTTTTTGGCCGAAATAGGCGCCGAAGCGATCAGGCTAATTCTTAAAGATATTGATATTCCAGTCGAACTTGAATATTTAAAGCAGATGTACAGTGATACGACTTCTGTCGCATTACGGCACAAGCTGGTACGTCGCATAAAGGTATTAAGCGGTCTATTGCAAAGTAAATTGCGTCCAGAATGGATGATATTGAATGTGCTTCCCGTGTTGCCACCAGATTTACGGCCATTGGTGCCATTAGAAGGTGGACGGTTTGCAAGTTCTGATTTAAATGAATTATACCGCCGTGTTCTCAATAGGAATATTCGTTTACAACGACTGATTGAAATCGAGGCCCCGTCGGTTATTGTTAAAAATGAAAAACGCATGTTGCAAGAGGCAGTTGATGCCCTTATAGATAATGGACGTCGTGGACAAGCGGTGCGTGGTTCTAATAGACGTCCGCTCAAGTCGCTCAGCGAGATGCTTCGTGGTAAGCAGGGAAGATTTAGGCAAAACTTACTTGGTCGACGTGTTGACTATTCAGGTAGGTCAGTTATTGTGGTCGATCCAGAATTAAAATTGCATCAATGCGGTCTTCCAAAGGCAATAGCACTCGAAGTATTTAAGCCGTATGTATTCGCCGGTTTATTACAGGGTGAGTATGCACCTAATATGCGCGTTGCGCGTCGTTTGGTTGAGGAAGGACATCCTGAGGTGTGGGATGTGCTTGAAAGCGTGGTTACGAGTCGTCCTATTCTACTCAATCGTGCACCGACATTGCATCGCCTTGGTATACAAGCCTTTTATCCTATTCTGGTTGATGGTAAGGCCATAAAAATTCACCCGTTGGTGTGTAGTGCCTTCAACGCCGATTTTGACGGTGATACTATGTCAGTACATTTGCCGCTCAGCGAAAAAGCGCAGGAAGAAAGCAAAAATTTGATGCTTTCGACACGTAATATTCTTTCACCGGCTAATGGTCGACCATTGACGGTTCCTTCACAGGATATGGTGTTAGGACTACATTACATGACTAAGGCGCGGGCGAATGCGCGAGGTGAGGGTATACAGTTTTCTGGGGTAACAGAAGTAATACGAGCATTTCAGTGTCAAGAGGTTGACTTGCATGCGCGCATTAAGCTGCGTCTTCCTGATACATCTATTGTAGAAACTACGGTGGGACGTGCATTATTATTTGAGTCTTTGCCCCAAGGGTCGTTGTTCCATTGGGTTAATAAGGTGGTGACTAAGGGTGACTTGGCTAAAATGATCGAAAAAATTTATTACCGATTTGGTAGCGATCAGACGGTTGTGTGTTTGGACAAAATTAAAAAACTTGGTTTCTATAATGCTACCGTAAGTGGTATTTCGTTTGTACTTTCAGATTTAGTTGTTCCCAAAGAAAAAGCAGAGATATTACATCGCTCCGAAAATATAGTAAAGAAAACCGAAAAGCTTTACATGGATGGTGTGATTACAAACGGTGAAAGACATAATAAAGTTATCAGTATTTGGGGTCATGCGACAGCAGACGTGGCTAATGCTATGTACAAAGAATTGGAGTCTATAAATAGAGACGTTTTTGCCAATACTAACAAATCTAATAAGCCCTTTAACTCTATTTTTATGATGTTGGAATCTGGTGCCAAGGGAACTAAAGATCAGATTAAGCAACTCGTAGGTATGCGTGGACCCATGGTGAAGCCAACCGGCGAAATTATGGAAATGCCGGTGAAATCTAACTTCAAAGAGGGATTACGTGTATACGAATACTTTACGTCTACCCACGGTGCGCGTAAAGGACAGGCAGATACAGCGCTTAAGACAGCAAACTCGGGTTACCTGACACGGCGCTTGGTTGATGTTGCTCAAGATGTAGTAGTTATCACTGAAGATTGCAGAACGCTTGGCTACGTAGAATTAGAAGATTTGAAAGATTCCGGTGATGTTATCTATAAACTGTCTAATCGATTATTTGGTCGAGTTCTAGCTGCGGACGTCAAAGATCCGGTTAATGGTGAATTGATAGGCAAACAGGGCGACGTTGTTGATCGTGATATAGTGGCAAAGCTTACAGAGTCGGTAGTAAGTAAAGTCGCGGTGCGTTCTGTGTTGACGTGTCAAACAAAGTTTGGTGTATGTGTTATGTGTTATGGATATGATCTATCCAAAGGAACCTTTGTTGACATTGGGACGACAGTAGGTATTATTGCAGCGCAATCAATCGGGGAGCCAGGAACACAGCTAACCATGAGAACATTCCACATTGGTGGTACCGCGAGTGGTTTGGTTGATCAGCCGTACTACGAAGCTAAATCTGAAGGTATAGTTGAATGGCGTGGTATACGAACGATTACTAATCATCAGGGCCAATCTGTGATTATGAGTCGTAAGGCAAGGCTAGTCATTCTTACAGAAGATAATCGTGAACTACAAAGATATGATGTGGAATATGGTTCGATTATCTTTGTGCAGGATAAGCAACCGGTCAAAGTAGGAACCCGGTTAGCTGAGTGGGATCCACATAATAAAGTTATTCTCACTGAAAAAGCGGGTGTTGTTAAGTTTATTGATCTTGTTGAGGGTGTTACCATTCAAGAGCGATTTGACGAAGCAACGAGTAAGTCAACGTTTACTTTACTGGAAACACGAAACGAGCGCTATCAGCCAGCGATCAGCGTTGTTGATGCTAATGGTGAAGAACTCGCTCATTATTATCTGCCAAGCGGATCTCATTTGAGTGTATCTGATAATCAACGGGTAAATATCGGTGATGTTCTCGTGAAAATGCCTCGAGAAGTTTCACGAAGCAAAGATATTACCGTTGGAGGTCTACCGCGTATTGCAGAATTGTTTGAGGCGCGCGCACCACGAGAAGCTGCGATTATATCGGATATTGATGGTGATGTTGTCATCGGAGGATTGCATCGTGGTATGCGTAAAGTAAGTGTAGTATCTGGTGCAGAGTCTTACGATTATTTTGTTCCACGAGGAAAGCAGTTAAACGTGGTCAATGGAGAACGTGTTAATGCTGGTGATCGCTTAACGTCAGGTGCTCCGGTATTGCACGATATGCTTCGCATTATGGGGCTTGATGTTGTACAACGATATCTTGTTGATCGAATACAAGAAATTTATCGATTGCAGGGTATAGATATCAGCGATCGCCATATAGAGCTTATTATTAGACAAATGGTTCGCAAAGTGCGCGTGGTCGATCCAGGCAATAGTGATTTTGCGATTGGAGACAAAATTGATAGAATACACTTTAGGTCTATCAATAGTTTATTGAAAGCAGAGGGTAAGAAAGTAGCTACAGCAAAACCGATTTTGATGGGTATTACTCAGGCGTCATTAGGAACTGAAAGTTTTGTTTCGGCTGCATCTTTTCAAGAAACGACGAGAATTTTAGCCGAGGCTGCTACTCTTGGTCAAGTGGATCATCTGTATGGTCTTAAAGAGAACGTGATCGTGGGTAAAGTAATACCTGCTGGAACGGGGATACGTACATTTAGAGAAAAATATCTTGGTGATGACTTATCTGATTTAGAGCGGCAAGCAGCACGAGCAGAAGAGCTCGAGCGCAATGAGGTAAAGCTGGCATAAAAATATGTTTTAATACTATGTAGGCGCGTAGCTCAGGGGCAGAGCATTGCTTTGACGTAGCAAGGGCCAGCGGTTCGATTCCGCTCGCGCCTACCAATTAGAAAATAAAATAATAACAAGAAACATAAAAGGTAACTATATAATGGCATTACAGAAAGAAACAAAAGATGCAATAATGCAACAATACAGACTCCACGAATCAGACTCAGGGTCAGTAGAGGTACAGATTGCACTATTAACGCATGAAATTAATGTATTAAATCAGCATTGTTTGAAACATCCAAAAGATTTCAGTACACAAAGGGGTCTTTTGAGAATGGTTTCTCGTAGAAAAAGCTTTTTAGCATATCTCAAACGTAAAAATATGCGGCATTACAAAAATATTATTGAAAAATTGAGTTTGCGTAAATAACATAATGGCATAGTCGTGCCAATATAAGCACTATTAGTGTTATAGTGTGATGTGTATTAGAAAGATATGAATAATTATTACTAGGTTTTATCAGAATGGTGAACAATTTTCGATTAGAAGAGTTTGGATTTGAGGCTGAAATAGGTAAGGTTGCGCGTCAGGCCGACGGTTCTCTGTTTTTCAGGCACGGTGGTACAGTAATTTTGGCTACTGTCGTATCAGCAGAACCCAAAGAATTTCCTGGTTTTCTACCGTTGACCGTAGATTATAAAGAACAGTTGGCAGCAGCGGGAAAAATACCGGGAGGATACTATAAGCGAGAGGGCAGACCCTCTGATCGAGAAGTGCTTACTAGTCGATTAATTGATCGTGCTATTAGGCCATTGTTCCCTGCGAATTTTTTTGATCAGGTGCAAGTTCTTATTACCGTATATTCTGTGGATAAACGATACGCACCAAATACTATAGCGTTGGTAGCGGCATCTATTGCGCTGTCTATATCAAAAATATCGTTCCTGGGCCCTGTGGGCGCAGTCGAGGTGGCGCGTGTGGATAACACGTGGGTGATTAATCCAACCTATGAAGATAGCATGCGAGCTCAGGCAAGTTTGATCGTTGCGGGTACGCACGAGGGCATTTGCATGGTCGAAGGAGCTATGCACGATTTATCAGAGTCAGAGTTAGTAGACGCGCTTTTTTATGCGCATGAATCTATCAAGAAACTTGTGACCTGGCAGGAAGAAATTCAACGAGCAGTTGGTATGCCAAAAGATGTACGTAGTGAGGATTGGCAGAATTGGGGTTTATGGGAGCGTGATGCAAGACAATTTTTAACCTTGGATCGAGTAGAGTCAATTTTTGTTGCAGATAAAGAAAAGCGCAAATTGTCTTTACAGTCGCTAAACGATCAGTTTATGACTGAGCATGCAGAAAAAGTGGCAAATCCAGAGTGTATTCCAGCGGTTGTTGAGTATGTTTTTAAGAGTATACTAAAAGAAAAAATTACCGAATTAATTTTGCAAAAAGGTAAGCGTATTGACGGTCGCGACTTTAAAGAAATTCGTGCAATTAAGACGGAGGTTGGTTTATTACCATTTACGCATGGATCAGCACTTTTCACGCGAGGTCAAACACAAGCATTGGTGACTGTAACTTTGGGTGGAGGCCAAGACGAGCAACGGCTAGAAAATGTGATGGATGTGGGGGAAGCGCATACTAGTTCATTTATGTTGCATTATAATTTTCCGCCATTTTGCGTTGGGGAAGTCAGAATGTTACGAGGTCCAGGAAGAAGAGAAGTTGGACATGGATATCTGGCAGCTTCTGCATTTAAATATTTGTTGCCTTCGAAAGAAGATTTTCCGTATACCATTCGTATAGTAGCCGATATGTTAGAATCAAACGGTTCTACTTCTATGGCTACAGCATGTGGTGCTACTATGGCGCTTATGCATGCAGGTGTGCCAATAAAGAAAATGGTCGGCGGGATTGCCATGGGGCTTCTTATGAGTAAAGATGGTCGTACGGCGGTGCTATCAGATATGTCCGGATTTGAAGATGATTTTGGACTTATGGATTTCAAAGTCGTCGGTACAGAAAATGGCGTGAGTGCACTTCAATTAGATATCAAATATAAAGGTGGATTTTCACGAGAGCTCTTTGAGTCTGCATTAGCACAGGCGAGGGAGGGTCGGTTGCACATACTAAGAGAGATGTCTACCGTTATGAGCAAGCCTAATGCGCAACTATCTGACCTGGTTCCGAAAGTCACTTTGTTACATGTAGCTCCGGATAAAATTGGAGGTATTATTGGAGGTGGCGGTAAAACTATTCGTGAAATTATTGAAGCCACTAAGACAACTATAGATATAGAGCCTGACGGTCTGGTTAAAATTTACGGAGGACCAGAAGCCAATACTGAACTCGCGGTTCGATGGGTAAAGGTTCTAGCAGGACAGATCGAGGTTAATTCTACATTTATGGGTAAAATACGGAAATTTGCCGATTTTGGTATTTTTGTTGAGCTAGTTCCCGGTGTTGACGGGTTAGTGCATATTTCTAACATTCCTCGTCAGATGCAAAAGACCTTTGCAAAAGAATTAAAACTCGATGATCGTGTAAAAGTACTTGTCTTAGATCATGACGATGTATCCGGTAGAACGAGCTTGCGATTATTAGAAGACGGTGATAAAAAACAGTAAAAAAATAATCGGTGATAACTACACGAAATCCTGGTGCAATGCAAAGACACGACGGTCGAAATTACGATGAACTTCGAAATATCACAATACATGCGGACTCATTTGGGTACGCACCAAGTTCTGTATTGGTTCAGGTAGGCAAGACTAAAGTGCTATGTTCGGTAACTTTGCAGCAGGGGGTGCCACCTTTTCTTCGAGGAAAGGGTGGTGGCTGGTTGTCTGCGGAGTATGCCATGCTTCCTACGGCAACCGGCGAACGGACGGCTCGAGCGACTGCTGCATCAGGCTATAATGGACGATCTATCGAGATTTCACGTTTTATTGGGAGAGCACTTCGATCCATAGTCGACTTAAGAGTGCTCTCTGACTATACTATTATAGTTGATTGTGATGTTTTGCAAGCCGACGGAGGTACACGGACGGCGTCTATTTCTGGAGCATGTCTCGCGTTATTGCGTGCTGAGCAAACATGGCTTTCATCAAAATTGTTTAAGTCTCCCTTTGTAACCGACATAGTCGCAGCGGTATCGGTGGGAGTACTCAATAATGCATGTGTACTAGACCCTTCATATCAGGAAGACAGCTGTGGTCAGGCGGATTTTAATTTTGTTATCGCCCGTTCTGGTGGTATTATTGAGCTCCAAGGGGGAGGAGAAAAAGGACCAGTTTCGTGGGATTTATTTATGCAGGTCCAAACGTTGGCTCGTAAAGGGGTCGAACAATGGTTTTATGTGTTAGATCAAGGGGGCAAGAACAGCGTATCTTACAATAATCATGTAGCATTATTTAGCTTGCAAAACCGTTTACAGTCCGTATCATAATTTATGTGCCTAACTATCTAGTGGGCTAATGGTACAGTACTGCATATTGGGAGGATAGTGTGTCTTTTGATTTTATGCGCCTTATACGCGAAGATACCATTACCAATCTTGTCGAGCGATATCGCGTTATCTGTTTCGTAGCGGCTGAGTATCCGTCGCTGTTTTTTGCACAGTTACGAGATATAATAAAACATAATACCATCATCGAAACGATCGATATTAGTCAAGACACATATCAACAGTGTGTGGCACGTTTATCGACAAGTTTTTTGGGTACTAAAATTGCTTTTATGTTACGAGGCCTCGATGAGATTCCTCCTACAAAACAAGACCTCTTTTTGCGATACGTGGGTACTTATGAAGGACCGCATACTCTTATGCTCTCTATTTCTCCCGAAATCTATAATCGTCACCAAGAACAGTGTATTTTCGCACATCAGTCAAACGTAATAGTCGAGATACCTGACAAGATTGATGAAATACTTTTTACCGATATAATAAGTTGGTTTAGATTGCCGTTTAACCCCAACCTAAAAAGAATCTGTGCGCGGTTCTTTGGCGTTGCCAAGCATATATCTCTTGAACAAGTATGTGTTATTATACGTTACATGCCATTTGGTATGCATGATCGCATGTTGCTGGAGCGGCTGTTTGATACACTAATCGTTCCTGAGCAGTCACTGTTTACATTAAGTCAGTATTTTTTTCAAAAAAATATGAAAAAGTTTCTTGGACAATGGCGGCAGGCAACGCATATATATGCAGCGCCATTTTGGGTTTCATTCTGGTCTGATCAACTGTGGAGAGCTTCCATATTTGTATATCTCAGTAAGAAAGGCAACCACGCTGAAGCACGTAAAGTTTCCTTTCGATTACCTTTTTCTTTCACTAATAAAGATTGGCGAAATTATACAGCATTTGAGCTCACATCTGCGCATGACTTTTTATATAGACTGGATTATCGCATGAAAAACAACGATGCTTCAGTTGGGCTAGATTTATTTTATATTACGTTTTTATCCAACGAATTCCATACCTCTATAAATTTTTCGCGAGGGCGTTGATCGGGTGATAGTAGCCTCATTCTTTAGAGATTGCTGAGGGTGGGGCGTTACAGGTTTTTTGTTATCGTTACTACTTGCTTCAAGAGCTCTGATAGTATTTTCTGCCTCATTAATTTCGTCCTCTGTATATTTTTTTATACCCCTTATTATTCTTCCTAATCTTTGTACTGCGCGTTCTTTCTCTTTTTCTCGTATTTTTTCTTTGTGAGATTTTATGGTATGGGTGAGTATTTCGCGCCCTTCTTGGCTTTCTAGATAGTCCCACACTGTTTTTCCGTTTTTGTCTTTGGCGGCAGGGTCTGCATTTGCAGTTATCAGAGTTCGAATTACTGCCGTGTGACTTCTCTGTGCAGCAAACATGAGTGGGGTGATTCCATTTTCATTAATATGCTGCGATATTGGTTTATCAACGTCAGCATCGTTTTTTACTAACAATTCTATTATTTCTGGCTTTGCACGTATTAATATTGCATGTTCTAGTGGGGTTTCATAAAAAGGAGGGTATGGATTATTGGGATCCGCCCCTTCTTGAATGGCCCGTTCTGTTGCTATCGAATTGTTTCCAGATATTGCTCGCATGAGGTTGATTTGAGCTTCTTTTTTTTCTACTCTCTCACGCGGGTAGGCTGGTGAGACATGTATGCTGTTATAAGGCGAAACCAGCATTGATTGTAGTTTATAAACGCACGTTATTGTGCTAATCAAAAGTAGGCATGTGATATGTGATAGTACAGATTGCTTTTTCATGATTCTCCCTCGTATACAAGCTATTACTGTGTTTTACGTGCGCACATTAGTATATATCACAATCGCGCTATATAAAATAGTTGTAGATAAAGATAAAGTAGTTGAACATGGGAGTACTATGGGTAGCCTTTTTCAAGTAAACGCAATCGCTTTGTGATAAGAGATAGTCTTTTTGTATATTTTGCCCATATAATTGACAAATAGAATTGTTCATGTATAATTAGATTATACGAACAATATAACTATGGTGGAGGCTATAATGGAAAAAAGACTTTTATTTTTTACTTTATTGCTTGGTGTTTGGGGAATCTACGCTATGGGACCGAACTCGGCGACTAATACAGATAATTACCCCGTGACTAACCTAGATAATACTGATTCGGTAGCCGCTGTATCTACCATACCTACTGCTGTGAATGTAGATTCAGAAGAGCCAGAAGAGAGCAAAGAAGGCGGGGAAGCTAAAGAAAATAACTCAAGATCTGCCCAGGAGTTTAATGATCGTTTATGGGCAGTAGGTCATGCGCTAATAACCTCATCGGCATTATCATTTTACCAAGTTAATGATATTAATGATTTAGAGGCTCTGCTCGTTTACGGAAAAACACAGGGAGTATTGAACTCTGAAACCTGTAATCGATTGTTGCTCGAAGCTCTTGAACTTCTTCCGTGGGTAGTTTTTGGAAATGAAAACGAAACGTATTTTGAAATGTGTAATAAAATGGTTACCCAAGCACTTCAGTTTATTATAAACCCCATAAATTCACTTGAAAGCTATGCGGGATTGATAAAGTTACTTATTGAATATGGAGCAAATCCGGGTGCCGTGAGAAAAGATAACAACACCATATTACAAACTCTATTTATAGCCGATATTCGGCGTGATTGTTTAAAGAGAACAAGTAGATTAAATGATCAAGAGCGCGTGCAGGGTATTATTTTTATGCCAAATCCAGCCGTTAAGTCAATCTTAGCAATATTATGCAATACTGATTTTTCGATAGATCACAAAAATGCAGAAGGACTTACTCTCGAAGATATGATATGTAGCAACATATATAATTCTCCGATGGACATGTCATATGTGATGGGCCAGCATCTGAGTCAGGTAATAGCGAAAAAGAAATTGCAGCACAAAAGGGGTCATGTGGAAAAGCAGAACTCATGCGCAATATCGTAAAGCAATCTTGTTAATTATAAGAGTGATCACATACAGGGGATTTCTTTTTAAAAGAAATCCCTGTATTATATCCATGTTTTTAAAAAGTAATATGGGCTCAAAAAATACAAAATAATACAGAGTATTTATGGAAAAAAGATTTTTATCTCTCGCTTTATTTCTGAGTGTTGCGGGTGTGTATGCTATGGGACCAGAATCAGCGAGTAATACTGATAATTATGGTGATTGTGCTGATTCAGTGATATCCGTAGGTGAAGCTGAAAAGTATGAAAAACAACAGGAAAAGCAGGAAGATACGGAATGGACTATAAGGCTGAAGAGATTTAATATTGACTTGCATGCTAGCTCAATATCCGGTGATTTTAAAGGGGGTCGGTACTTTTGAAGCGAACGATAGTCAACAGTTATTCGATGCTGTAATGCAAGATAGCGATCGTCTTGGGATTTCACGCACTGCAGCACTTGATGCAATGCTTATGGAAACGATTTTACACTGTCGATGGAACTATCCACACAGCAAAGGATATGGAATATACACCGCAATGGCGGCTCTATTGGTTAGCAACGGAGCTAATCCAGGAATTATTATTCCTGATTCGCAAGGTAATAATCTTTTACAAGTTACACTAAACGAAATGATACGTCAGTTAGATATAAGCCTTAGGGCGATAGAACATGAAGAAAGAAAAAAGAGGGCGTGGAGTGAGCGTAACCTGGCGAAGATACTGTATACTCAATTCGTTCAAAATTCTAGATCCTTCTATAACAGTTTGAAATATGCGTTTGGGGGTTTTTCTAGAAAGGGTGAATACGGTAATTTCAGGGAGTGTCAATTACTTGAGACGCTCCTGAAGGTCGACGTTCCAATAAATCACAAGAATAGGGCCTCTCTTACCCTGCGTGATCTGCTAGGCAGCATCAAAAAAAGCAAATATTCTGTTGTGCAAGAAATAATACAAGAAATGGTCGATCACTTTAATGGGCTTATCATGGGAAAAGAGGATTATTTGAATCGAATGAGCGAGATGTTATCAATGCATATGCCAGGAGCGCATGTATCACTTGTGTGCGAATATTTGAATTTAATTACGCCGCGATCTGAAGTAAGACAGGTCCAAGAAAGTGATGACGCAATAGTAGGAGGCGCGCAAGATATTGCAGCACGCAATAATGCAGAAGATGGTAATGAAAAACAAAACAAGCGCTGCAAATATATGACGGAAAAGTTAATTTCGTGTCCGATATTGTAAAGCAATTCTGTCAATTATAGTGGTAAGTTGATGACTTATGCGATGGTTCTTGATACTTTTAGGAGGTCTCGCAGGTTTTTAATTCAGTTTGTGTAAAATGATATAAAAAACATAAATAGCGATTGCGGTTGACTGTTTTTTGTTTTAATCTGAAAGAAACAAATAAATCAGAGATATGGAGTTTTAAGATGGCAAAAGTAGCGTTTTTCAGATTAACAAATGTAATACTGCTTATCAGTATTTCAGTATTTCCCGCAACCCATGGTAATCCATCAGGTGTTGTTTCTAACGATACTGTCAGATCGAGCGGCATTGCTGAAGTCAGAGTAGAAGGCGATTCCAGTATACAGCCAGTTATCGTTGTCCCTCAGGCAAAAAATTCTATACTGAGTCTCAAAACGGGGCGTAATGCATTGAAAGTGGTTGGCGTCCTTTTGAACTTAATATTTGCAGAAGAGGCAGTTAAAAATAAAGCCTGGAAAGACAGGATTGAGATCGCAGGTTTTTTGGGAACCAGTGTAGCCCTTGTCGATAGTATCTACAGTAGCTATAGGAGTCATAGTCAAGCCGATATGCATTCAGCTATGCGTGCAGCTCTGGTATTAGCCAAACTGCTTGGAGTATACACCTATTTATGCGAGTTCAAAACCTATCACACGAGCTATGGTGATATAATAGTTGGATTACCTTTCCTTGGGTTTCTTGGTCATGGTCTTTATAATGACTACCAAATATATATAGCTGCCAGAAAAAAGACTAACGGCGTAGATGAGAGTTCTGCAGCAAAGCTTACTGTAGTTAGTGACCCTGAGACAGCGCAGATAAATCACGCTACCAATGACCAAAAACGATTATCATAATATTATTGATTATTGATATTGTTTAGCTCGAGCGAAACGCTCAGGTTGGACTATTCCGCCTGAGATTACCATGGTCATCGCTTCTTGTCTTGATATATTATCGATAAACTGTACATCTTTTTCAGAAAGTAATACTAAGAATCCTGTGGTAGGATTAGGTGTGGTAGGGATAAAAATATTGAAGAAGCGTTCGCCTGTTTTAGGAGAAATGGATTCTGAGAGTTCGCCGGTCAAAAATCCGATGCTATACATATCTTTGCGGGGGAATTCTACGATGACAACTTGCTGAAAAGTGACTTTATTTTGAAAGCTAAACGCCGCAACCAATTGCTTGATTCCTGAGTACACAGGACGTATGAGAGGAATACGAAAAATAAGATTTTCGATAGCATGTATCAGAGGATTTAGTATTACAATTTTTACAAATGCGCCAATAAGAAATATGGTGCTGATGGCGAGTATAACTTCGGCATAAGGAATATTTTTCAGGAATGTGAGTTGTGTGAGCCTGTGCAGAGGTTGTAGCCATCCTATGAGCAGTTTAAACGTAGTGTTAAATAGAGCAATAGTAATAGCAATAGGTAAGATAGTAAAAAGACCGCTGAGAAACAGCGACCAGATGTAGTCAGATATTCGTGATACTATTTTTGTTATGGGCATGATATGTTCCTATATAAGAGCGAATTCTTTTTGTAATTCATGTGCAATGTTGTTGCCGATGTGCGATGCTTTGCGATTGTCACTACACTCGATCATGATACGCAATACGTTTTCAGTGCCAGAATAGCGCACTTCCAGTCTGCCGGGCATTGTATCGTGAGCGTATCGTTTTATGATATCGGAGTATGGCTTTTCGTGTAAATTCTTTTTTTCAGAAACGGGAATATTAATAAGAACCTGTGGGTATTTGGTGAATGTGTTAAGCAACATATTGTTGGTATTGAGAGTGGTTTCCAGAATGCGTAAAGCCGTAAAAATTCCATCGCCGGTATTGAGATGGTCACGCATGATAATATGCCCGGATTGTTCTCCCCCAAGTAGGTAATTATACGTATTAAGATAGGCGCTGATATGTTTGTCCCCCACAGCGGTACGGATAAGCTGCTTATTGCGTTCTTGTAAGTATGTAGCCAATGCCTGGTTGCTCATGATAGTGCCGACTATGGTACTTTGGTGCGCATACAAGGGGTGTGAAGTCAAAAGTGCCAGTATATCGTCTCCGTCTTTTATTTCTCCTTTTTTATTAATAATAATAACGCGATCTGCATCACCATCGAATGCGAAACCCATATCAGCGTTATGTAGCTTAACGGTTTCTATCAATGGATCTAGATGCAAAGGTCCGCATTTTTCGTTTATATTTGTACCATTGGGAGTATTGTTAATAGTTATGGTGCGAGCGCCAAAAGATTCAAAGATTGCCGGTGCGATAATCCCCGCCGCTCCGTGTGCACAGTCAAGTACAATAGTGACTTTATCTAAAAATTTTCGCCGAAATTGACGTGTAACAAGATGGTGATATTGACTGAGGGCATCAGACGATGTATGTAAAGATCCGAATTGTGTATACGAAGGCGTTATGGGAGTATTGTCAAAAAGAGCACTGATGGTTTGTTCGTGTTCTGGGGTGAGCTTGCCCCATATTCCATCAATTATTTTAATACCATTATCATGATAGGGATTATGTGACGCGGAAATCATGATGCCAAAATGAAATGGTGAGTTATCTTTTAGCAGTATGCACAATGCTGGAGTCGGCATGACACCCATATCTATCAGCGTAATAGAATGCAAGAGCATGCTACTGGTGAGTGCAGTCTTAACAAAGGAGCATGAAGCGCGTGTATCGCATGCAATGAGACCTGTTGGTTGATTTCCTATATGAGCATAAGTATCGTTCACCCATAATGCGATAGCATTTCCTAGTTTTGGTAACTCGTGTAACGTAAACGGCTTTTGACCGACTGTGGCTCTAATACCATCGGTGCCGAACAGATTGTGCTCAATGCTCATGGTGTTTTTTATATTATGTTTTTTGTGTAATCGTGATAAGAAGCGGCATTGGATTCCAGTCTATCAGCTTAATGGAAGAAGGTAAAAATAATTGCTGAGATGTGAGTATAGCCGACTGTGTACCCTCATGTAGTATGGACCCATTGATGTGTGCCGCAAGAATTGCAGTATCGATACTACGTATGATATTCCGTTTACCTAATAGAGTAATGATTATTGTTTCGGGAGCGCTTATCGTCCATTGTTCAGGGATATTGTAAAAAGTAAGTGGTACGGTTACCTGTAGAGTGTGCGTGCAACTACCTGCTACTATGTACCAGGTGACGCATCCTAAAATACAAGAAATGATTTTAAGTACTATGTTGGTTGTAAGTATTTTTTTTATGCTGATTATCATATCGGTGTACCTTTTTTTGTATATTTGAATCGCAAGAGTTAGTTAATAATGGTGGCCGTTTGATTCTTAATAATTTCGATAATAGTGTGTGTAATTGAAATCCCGTTATATCGGACAGCACATTGCCTTCAATAATTGCAGTAAATGTGTTTGATGTGGGATTACTACAGAATGCAATTATGTCTGTATGCTGGGTGTGCATTACCGTGTTGCTTGTCCAATGCGTATCGGCTATCTCTTCTTTCCAGGTACAATTAAGTGCTTTAATATATCCATTGCTACTTACCCAGATCATGAGATTATTGTCAGCTGAGCTATTTGCATAAATGAAATTGAGTAACTCTCTATTTAGGGGAGCATTGATAGTCAACGATGTTTGCACTAGTTCTTTTACTGAGTCATGGCGCTCTATTATGCAGAATACAGGAATATTGCGATTAAGAAGTTGCAAACTATTGGCTATTAATATTTCAAGCCATAAGAGGCATGGTGTATCGTGGGTATACGTATTATGCCTAAGGGCTACAAAATTACGTTGCAACGTAACCTGATGTACAATAATAAAAAGTGTTGCTAGTATGGGCCAGGTGCAAGTTAATATATAAAATACGCTGTTTAAGTTTAGTATATAACTGCTTGCGTACAGTGATATAAGACCGTAAAAGTAGAGAAGTAGATTGTGTGTATGGTCTTTTTTGAGCCATAAGGCTACAAAGTAAAATACGCAAGAAAAAAATGCGATTTCACAAGCGTCTTGCCAATAGCACGATAACAACATGATTAACCAATGCATGTCAGAGCTCCCTTCCTGAGTCAATATATTTACAATAATCATTAAATGCTCTAACCATAGGAAACCGTTATTGTAGGTTATACTATATTTTCTTGCTTTCTCAATTCTTTGAGAAATTGTTTTTTACAAAGCGCTCGTTATACTGAAAATGCATGTGCATATTAATAGTTCGTGTACTGGTATTTGCTGAGATTGATTAGGAATCAGGTGATACATAAACAAGTAATTTTAACGGGTGATAGGCCGACAGGTAAATTACATTTGGGCCATTTGGTTGGATCGCTTTGGCAACGAGTGAGATTGCAGAACGAATACGATCAATTCATAATGATAGCGGATGTACAAGCATTAACTGATAATTTTGAACATCCGGAACGGGTGCGTTCTTGTGTACGAGAGGTAGCTCTCGACTACTTATCAGTGGGAATTGATTTTAATAAGTCCACGGTATTTATTCAGTCTATGATTCCTGAGATTGCCGAGCTGGCTATTTACTATCTTAATTTGGTGACTGTTAATCGATTACAGCGGAACCCAACTGTGAAAACAGAAATCAAACAAAAAGCATATGGACAGAGTGTTCCGGCCGGATTTTTAATGTATCCGGTGCATCAAGCTGCCGATATTACTATCGTTAAAGGCACGTTAGTTCCTGTTGGTAATGATCAATTGCCTATGATCGAACAAGCAAATGAGATTATACGTAGTTTTAATCGCATTTATAAATCCGATGTATTTCCTGAGGCTCAGGCGGTATTGTCGCATGCACCACGATTGCCAGGTATAGATGGAGCGGCCAAAATGGGGAAATCGATGGGCAATGCGATCTTTTTGGCGGATGATGCTGATGTAGTAGTTAAGAAGGTAATGAGCATGTATACCGATCCATCGCATATCCATGTTACAGACCCCGGAACGGTAGAAGGTAACATGGTCTTTACCTATCTTGACGTATTTGATAATGATAAACATCACGTAGCAGCTCTGAAAGATCACTATCGGCGAGGCGGCTTGGGGGATGTAAAAATAAAACGATATCTCATCGATGTATTGCAGGCATTACTTGATCCGATACGAAACCAGCGGGCATTATATGCGCAAGATCCTGTAGAAGTTATGGCACTTTTACGGCGCGGTACAGAAAAGACCCGTGAAATTGCGCATAAAACTATGCAAGAAGTACGCAATGTAATGCAGCTAGATTATAAGCTAGACTAGAGATTAAGATAGTCAGTACAATAAATAAAAAGCGATAATAAAAAGTGAGAGTAAAGTAACAGTAATGAAGGGTTTAGTATATGCGTGATATGAAAAAGAACCAAATGGTGCCTATTGCAAGTGCGGTGATCTTAGCAATATTATGTGTTTTCTTCATAGCTAACTTTTTTTTTGAATCTCGTGTTGACATAATAACAGTCATAACGCATGACTTAAGCACGCTCACTAAAATATTTGAAGCCATTGATAGTACTTGTGGCATTATGAGCTTTGACCAACAAAAGAGTGTTATTAATTTTCTCAACACAGTCTCTTTTGCGGGGTCTGAAGTGGGACCGATGAACCTGCGCGATCCAAAAAAGTGGAAGGGTCCTTATTTGGCCGACAACCCGACGATTCAAGGCAAGGAGTATCAAGTGGTGCGTACGGTAAAAGGACACTTTATTACTCCGGGGGATGGAGTAAAACTGCCAAGTGGTAAAGTGATAGGTAAGGATATAAAGTTAGATGAGCATGCTGATATTGCGCTTATGATGCACCAGAAAGATGTGCTTTTATTTAATAATCAATCTCTCGCTGCTCCTCTTGTTTTGTCAGGAATAAGTGGTGCTATGACTATGGATGATGATGGAGATTATTGTTGTTAATTAATGTTTTATACCCGTTCTAAAAAACGAGCGCTGATTTTTTTAGTGCCCGTTTTAAACGATACGGTGATATATGTGTCGTCACTTTTTATTTCAGTGTTTTTAATGGTGCCTATGCCGTATTGTGCATGCCTAACTGGCTGGTGTATGCGCCAGGCTGTTTCTTTGCTATTTGCTGCTCGTGCTGAATCTGGTTGAGGTGCAGTGCGGAAAGGCAGTGTGTTTGCAGAGCCAAACGTAGTTACTGAATTATGTTGTTGTGTAATGTTGAACCACTGAGCAAAAAAAGAGTTCAGTTGTACGTGATTGTGGGTTGCATTATCGTGCCGGCTTGCCATATAAGAGGGAATTTCATCGAGAAAACGAGAACCTGTTTGATCGACCATTTTACCATAGGTATATCTATACTTAGAGTGAGTTATAAGAAGATGTTCTTTTGCGCGTGTTATTCCCACATAAAGTAATCGTCGCTCTTCTTCAATGGATTCGCTGCTGTTGAGCGCTCTTCCCGAGGGCAAAATTCCCTCTTCGAGTCCTGCAAGTATTACTGTGTCAAATTCCAATCCCTTGGCGGCATGTAGTGTCATGAGAAAGACAGCACGATGGTTATTGTCTTGTTTGTGTGCTTTATCTTGCATGAGTGCAATTTCATGCAATAATAGCTCAATGGTATTAATTCCATTTTCTTCAAAATGACGTGTTGCATCGAGAAGCTCATGAATATTATCTATTCGTTCCTGAGCTTCTTGTGCTTCATAGGTATGTTTAAGATAATCTGTATATCGTGTTTTTTTTATGAATATATTAAGAGCTACGCTCGGAGCAGTAGTGAAAGCTACATCATTAAAACAAGATAACAATTGCTCTAAAGCGGCTTTTTTTGTGGGTTTTAGCGTATTACTACTAATTAGCGCGTTAATTATTTGCCGAAACGATAAAAATGGTTGTTCATCCCAATAAGATCTGATGAGATCTTCGCATTTTTCACCCAATCCTCGGATTGGTGTGTTTACTATTCTAAAGAATGAAACACGATCGAATGGATTAACAACCAGACGTAAATATGCAAAGAGATCTTTAATTTCTTTGCGCTCGTAAAATTGAATTCCTCCAATAATAATATAAGGAATTGAATGTTTTATCAGAGATTCTTCAATCGCGCGTGATTGAATATGGGTACGGTATAACACAGCGATCGAACTACATTTTTCTGTGGACCACGCTATTTTTATACATTGGGCGATAGAATCTCCTTCTTGATATTCTGACAAGCAGGTCAGAATTCGTACACGGTCTACTCCCAGTCTATTAGACCATAATTTTTTGGGAGTACGATCCACATTATATTTAATAATAGTGTTGGCTAGTTCGAGTATAGGTTGCACCGAACGGTAATTTTGTTCGATTTTAATGACTTTTGTATTGCTAAAATCTTTTTTAAAATTGGCTATGTTGGCAATGGTAGCTCCGCGCCACGAATAGATAGATTGATCTTCATCGCCAACGGCGCACACGGAGCTATTTATTTGATTTTCGCTAGCCATTAAGTCTTTACCAAGAACCATATGCCTAAGTAATTCGTGCTGTACAACGTTGGTATCCTGGTATTCGTCGACTAGTATATGAGTAATATTGTTCTGGTGCGTTTGTTGAAATATGCTATTAGTTTTGAATAAGCGTAATACTTCGAGCATCAAGTCATCGAAATCAAAGCACTTACTTGCCTTTTTTTCTTTTTCATATTGAAAATATAGCTGCTCTATTGAAGGATGAGTAAATAATGTGCGCACTTGTGTAGCATCTATCAACTGATTTTTGACTTGCGAAATAGTATATAATGCGGCACGAGCAGCGATTGTTTTATGCATACTTGTGCGTTGAAGTAACGCATTGACCAGTTTGATCTGATCGTCTCCATCCAGAATAGTAAAATGAGGGGTGTCGAGGGAATTATCATACTGACGTAGCAATCGTAGACAGTATGCATGAAATGTACCAATAAAGGGTAATGGTATTCGTGTGGTGCCAAGAAAGCGAGTTATGCGTTCTTTCATCTCATTAGCAGCTTTATTGGTAAACGTAAGTGCTACTATTGATTGTGAAGGTACATAATGATTTAGCATGAGATGCGTGATACGTGCAGTGATGACACGCGTTTTTCCGGATCCAGCGCCTGCTATTACTAAAATAGGGCCATCACGATGTAATACAGCCTCTTGTTGGGCCGCATTCAACTGCTCCCGAATAAATGTATTAAAGTCAAGACTGTGCATCATGGTAAGATTTTATATTAAAGAGTGTGAGGTATAACGATATTTTTATTCGTCATGGCTATGCTGCGAGGTATCAGGTTGCCAAACTCGTAGATAATTAATCAGTGGTTCGATTCCATTCTTTGATTGGGCAGAAATAGCAACATGAGGCTGATACGGTTGTATTTGTTGCTGCACCTGTTCGATATTTTCTACTTTATCTTTTTTATTAAATATATAGAGCATTTGCTTATATTCTAATCCAAGATCGACAAGAATAGAATTGACTACGTGTATATGCAGTGGAAAATTGGGATCTGACAAATCGACAACGTGCAGCAGTAAGTCGGCATACTGTAATTCTGAAAGAGTCGATTTAAATGCAGCAATTAATTGAGGTGGAAGCTGCTGTATAAAGCCAACAGTGTCCGATATAATACCCTTTTGATGACTATCAATATAGAGACTGCGTGTGGTCGTATCGAGCGTAGCAAACAACTTGTCTTCAGCAAGTACATTGCTATGTGTTAATGTATTGAGAATTGTAGATTTTCCTGCGTTTGTGTACCCAACTAAACATATCTGTGGCAGCTGAGATCCAAGGCGCTCTTTACGCTGCGTTTCGCGTACTTTCTGCATGCTGGTAAGTTGTTTTTTGTACTTAGTTATTTGACTATTAAGATAGCGACGGTCTCGTTCCTTGAGTGTCTCACCAAACCCACCGCGCGTTCCAACCGCACCAGATTGCTGTTCAAGGTGAATTCCTTTGCCGGCAAGTCGGGTTTTGCGATGTTGCAACATCGCAATGGCGACCTGTGTTTTACCTTCGGCGGAGCGTGCGGCTTTTTCAAAAATTTCCAAAATAAGTCGTGTGCGATCGCATACTTCGACCGAAAGAAAATCCTCTATATTGCGTTCCTGCTGAGGGCTGAGTATATCTGAGATAATAACATGAGATATATCGTATTGCTCGCATGCTTTTTTTATCTCTTCAAGCTTTCCCTTGGTGAAAAAATACACCGGATTAATTTCACGTAATCTTATAGTAAGCATCTCTTCATACGGCACACCATTTGTTTTGACCAAGTTGCGAAACTCTTCAAAATAAGAATTAATCGTGCTTGTTTTTTGATATGGTGCTTGCACGCCTATAATAAGAGTATTAGGATGTTGCTGTGTTTTAAAGAATTGTTTTTTGGTCATGGTAAATGGATGTGTCCGTTGAGAGTTATAATCGTCTGATTTATTGTATTTGAGTGGAAGAAAAAGTCAAAAAGACTCTATCGAGAGAGTGTGTCTACGCGAAGTATTATGGTGAGATTGTAGCGAATGCAATGGCAGATTATAGGTTTGCCCAGTAAAAGTTAAGGTGTGACTAAGGGTATTGAGCGAGACTTAGGTGTTATAGAAGAGAAAAACTTAACGATGCATGTCTTGACTGACGGTTTTTCGGTTGTGCTTGTGTCGATCGCAGGAGCATTTTTGTATGAACTCTTATTCTTTTCGCTTTTATGTATTTTTTGCGTATCAGTTTTGCTGTCGAGTGTAGCACCAATTGTGGTCTTGTTTGCTTGCTTTTTTTGAGCGCTATTTGACGATTCTTTCGTGGTTTTTTTGCCCGCAGTTATTTTTTTATAAAGATAAAAGATGCAAGAAATGGGGATGCCTAAACAGGCGCTCACGGCCGAAACAAAGTAAAATCGTGCGCGATTAGGGTATATCTTTACGGTACCGGTGCAATCTTTTAGATATGCGAACAATGTTTCCTGATTGTTAGGACGGTAGATGGCTTCTTTCGTATCTGCTATGTACATCAATGTATCTTGTTTGGCTGCGTTGCCCATATGAGCTAAATAACACGATTCTAATGTAAGCTGCTGATGTTGAATTTGTGTGACATACATGAGCTCTCCTTCCTTATCAACCACCGGTCTTGCTTTGATTGCGGGTTTGTCCGTTAGTCTTTCGCCTCCAAAACATGTATAATCGGGCGCAGGCATCATAAGTTGGCCTGTTTCTTGTAGGCACAGTTGGCGATCGTTAGGATACTCAAAGAAATGGTACTTCTGAGTAAAACGATTTTTAGCTTTTTGTATTAAGATGCCATTATAGAAAAATACTTGGCCCGATTCAAGGTTATTAGTTGCCTTCGTAACAAGTTGTGCGGTTTTGTGATGCACAGCCTGGTAAACGTGACCATTACGTCCGGAGATGTAAAGATGATTTTGTAAATAATTGTCATGAGGATAGTGTCCTCGTTGAGGCAGCAATGCGCGATAAGCAGCATCGCCCTTCGACTCGACTACGTACTTTGGTTTAAATGGTTTTTGATTCTGTCCATTCACGTGATAACGGTACAGTGTTCCTATGCTATGAGGCAATACACGTCTGGCGACTGGATCAATGTACTGTTCTGCCCAGGAGTTAGGCTTTTGCGGGGAAGGTGATTCTGAGTCTGATGGCAAGCTGTTATTTCTGTCGCCTGTGTCGTTTTCTGGAAGATGGCGAACCATGCTGTACGCTTGCGGTGTTACGAGCATGAGACTTGATAGTATGATTGTGATCTGAAATAGGGATTTGAGCTTGTTATGCACAGCCCATTTTTCTTATCCCTAAGATATATTGTTGCATTGTTGTGGCTCCCACGGTCTTTATATCTTAGCTCCTGTATATTTCTAAAGTATAGCACAATTGGTTTGTTTGTATAACGGGATGCACTTCTAAGAGCCTAAGGTTTTCTGATTGTAATAGTTTTGTTAAATGTTAGGGGTGGCGGTTTAAAAAGAAGCGATATATGCTATGCTGAGCAGTAAATGGTTAAGAAATATGTGTGATAATTATTGTATTTTTTTTATATATGGAGGTCTTATGAAAAATCGAATAGTAGGTTTATTGATATTGGCGGGTCTTGCCATTGGACACGAGGCGATAAGCGGCTGTAGAAGCTGTTATATCACCTATCAGCAGCCAGCAGCTTCAGTAACACAAAGAGCGATACCAGCACGTGGCGTATATTCAGGAGCAATGCAAGCAGGATTGAGAGCACCAGTGCGGCCTATGCCAGTTAGGCAAGTAGTAACGCCAGCGCAGTCAGCGCAAAACTCAAAATATGGTCCGTGGACACAAGCGCGACAGGTGCCATCAGTATATACACCTGTGAGACCAGTGAGGCAGCGATATCCAGCGAGTAGGTTTTCGATGTATAATGGGGCTAAAGCAGCCACGCCAGTTCGACAAGAGCAAGAAACGGCAGAAAAGATGGTAACGTTGGAAAAAGAAGGCCAGATAGAGCAATTGGATGGCCAGAAAAAACAACAAAATGGTGTGCAAAAGATCGATTCTGTTGAACAAACAAGTAAAGAAGATAGCGACAAGATTGAAAATAGCGCGGATACTATCGATGCTATGGTAGATGCTATCGTAGCGAGTGGTCGTGAAGAGGAGAAAATGGAAGAAGTAAAGGGAGAAAAGAAGGAGCAAGGGGTGCTTGCATAAATAAGAAGAGATAGATAATTGTTACTTATAATTGTAAAAAAGAAAGTACCTATACGCAGATAGGTACTTTCTTTTTTACAAAAAATGCTAGAATGTATATACTTTTAAACGCGTCATACAGTAAAGTATATAATGTAAGGTAATATGACATGTTTGAGCTTCTGTCTGATAAAATATCATCGATTTTTTCACGGCTATCACGTCGTTCATCAATATCTGAGGACAGTGTAAAGCAGATACTCGAACAGGTGAGCGATGCACTGTTAGAAGCAGACGTGCCCTTTGATGTGGTACAAGATTTTCTTGGCCTTATAAAAAAAGAGGTAGTGGGGAAAAAGGTTATTGGTTCTCTGAAACCATATGAACAATTGATCAAAGTTACGCATGACACTCTTCTGACGTTTCTTGGTGGCAAACAAGAATTAGAATTTTCGTTTCAATTGCCGGCCGTTGTTATGGTAATGGGTTTACAGGGGTCGGGTAAAACAACTACCATTGCAAAACTTTCCCACTATGTGCAGAAGCAAGCGAAGAAACGAGGAAAGAAACGATCAATATTACTCGCCTCGGTGGATTTTTATCGTCCTGCAGCAATAGATCAACTTGAACAATTAAGCAAGCAGGCTAGCGTCTCTTTTTATCGTGCACGCAGTACCAATGTGCTGGAAGCGGTACGTGAAATCTATGCAGAATATAAATCAGGTGGCCATGAGCTTTTATTCCTAGATACTGCGGGACGATTGCATGTGGATGCTCATATGCTCAAGGAGCTGCAGGATATTGATGCGTTAATAACATCTCGTTATAAAGTATTGGTGTTAGATGCGATGACGGGGCAGCAGTCTTTGAAAGTAGCTAAATCATTTGAGGATGGTGTTGGTTTTGGAAGTGCTATTCTGACTAAAATGGACAGCAATACGTCTGGTGGTGCAGCACTGGCGTTTCGCTATGTATTGAAGAAGAATATAATATTTGTGGGCACTGGTGAAAAACTGGATAATCTTGAACAATTTTATCCAGAACGTATGGTTAATCGCATTTTGGGTATGGGTGACCTACAAACACTTTTTGAACAGGCTGAAGAAAAAATTAAAGATTCTGAACAAGCAGGCATGAAAGACATGATGCTTTCCGGTCATATGACACTCGACACATTTGCTCAGCAAATGGACATGATGAATAAGCTTGGTTCATTATCAACGATTGTTAAATATATGCCTGGTATGGGAGATATGCGCCTTTCTAGCGAAGATCTATTGAAAGGAGAAGCAGATTTAAAACGGTTTAGGTCAATTATCAATTCTATGACGCTAAGAGAGCGGCAGGAGCCATCTATTCTCAGTGAGTCTAGGATAAAAAGGATAGCAGGAGGAGCAGGCGTGCTGGTTTCTGATGTAAAAATGCTGATTGAGCGCTTTGAACAGGCGCAACAATATGTTAGACTCTTAAAGAAGTCAGGCCCGCTGAAGCGGTTGTTTAAATAAATTATTGTTATTCTATAAAGGATTTTATGCATGGCAGTGAGAATTAGACTTTCAAGAATTGGTAGAAAAAAAACTCCTTTCTACAATCTGGTTGCAATCGATTCGCGCTCTAAGCGCGACGGAGCTTTCTTATCCGATATTGGAACGTATGATGGTCTCAAGGGAGAAGTAGTACATTTCAAAGAAGATATTTACAATGATTGGATAGCAAAAGGAGCTATTCCTTCCGATTCAGCCAAACGCATATATCGTGCTTATAAGCGCATTGTAAAGAGTCGTGAGCAAGGGAGTGCTAAGGGGGCTCCTGATGTTGGCGTCAAAAAAGAAGCGAGCAAGAGTGTCAAGGCTCCTACAAAACCTAAAAAGTCAGATGTTAATGCTAACGATACGACAGAGTAGTAAAAAGGCATGTCCATGATTAAAGATCTTGTTGAGTACGTGGTAATGCAGTTGGTGCACGATCCCGAAAGCGTCCAGGTGTCAGTAACACATGGCGAGGGAATGCGTACAATTCTCATTACAGTAAGTACGCGGGACCGTGGGCGCCTCATTGGCAAGCGAGGTCAAACTATTAGAGCGGTCAGAACACTTGTCGATGCTATTATGCTTTCTAATAATGAAAAGATAATGGTACGCGTAGCTGATTAGTCGCGTAGTATGCACACATGAACATATCCATAGCTACTGTTTTTCCTGAGTTATATGAACCTTTTTTGCGTGCAAGTCTTGTGTGTCGTGCGCAGGAGCGTGGTATAATCAACGTGGATGTGCGGTCGTTTTTTTCAGTGGTACCGCCCAAAAAGCGTATAGATGCTCCAACATTTGGACCGACCTCAGGCATGCTTATTAGACCAGAAGTTGTTCAAAATATTATTGAACAACAAGAACAAATGTATGGTAGTGCATTTAAAATTTTTTTTTCACCTCATGGTCGGCGATTAGATCAGAGGGCGTGTTGGGGCATCGCAGAAAACGCTCAGCGGCAGGGGCATGTCATGCTTTTGGCTGGCCGATATGAAGGTATCGATGCACGCGTCGAACAGGAATATGCTGATATGATTATATCGGTAGGAGATTTTGTATTAATGGGCGGAGATATTCCGGCAATGATGGTTTTGGAAGGATTCTTGCGTCTGCTTCCTGGTGTAATAGGCAAAGAGGAATCTGTTCGTGAAGACTCGTTTAGTGGCCCGTTCACTGATTATCCCGAGTATACAGAGCCAGTTGAGTGGAAAAACAGACGAGTTCCTGATATTGTGCGGTCGGGTAATCATGCTGCTATAGCCGATTGGCGTATGCAGCAGGCTGCGCGTATTAGTATCTTAGCTCACTTTGGCTGGCTTCGAATGCATACTATGAGCAAAAGACAACGAACGGTAGCGGCTCAATATATTCCGCGTCATTACATTGCATTGGTTCATGGCGATGTTTTGATCGGAGGAGAGCGAGGGGTTGGTACAACGTCGGTTACTTCAATAGATATACATGATATAGCGCGGTCAAGCGCCACTTATGGCATACAGAACTTTTTTGTTGTGACCCCGCTAGCCGACCAGAAAAAAATTGTACATAAGTTGCTGAGCTTTTGGTGTTCAGAAAATGGGATTGTCTATAACAAAAGCAGACATGAAGCGGTTAAGCGAGTAGAGATACACGATACCATAGAGCAAGTGGTATCGGCAATTGAGGAAAAAGAAGGTACTGTTCCGGTGGTGATAGCCACATCAGCAATGGTTGGTAATATTCATGCACCGCTTATTACGTTTCATGATCAAGATGTGGTATGGCGTTCGGAAAGGCCTATATTATTGGTTTTCGGTACTGGCCAAGGGCTAAGAACAGAATTTTTATGTCAATGCGATTATCAGCTGATGCCTGTTGAGGGATTTAGTGAGTTTAATCACCTGTCTGTTCGTTCTGCCGCGGCGATCGTGCTTGATCGTTGGTTAGGGATTAATAGTAGAGAGATAGACCGCCGTTGATTAAATCATCGAATATAAGTGGGTATCTTGGCAGGTTTGCTATTTTGGGTTATATTAACGATATACGAGTAAACCCTCAGGGGGATTATTAAGGAAAAAGTATGAAAACAAAAAAAATTACTAAAGAGACTATAGCTGACATTGGTATTTATGAACGTTCATTTCCTCCTTTTGAAGTAGGTGATGGTGTCGCCGTTTCCCTGCGGATTAAAGAAGGAGATAAAGAGCGGTTGCAGGTTTTTGAAGGAGACGTTATTGCAAGACACAATAACGGTGCATCGACTACATTTACCGTGCGTAAAATAAGTGCACAGGGAATATCGGTAGAACGTATTTTACCATTATATTCTCCGCTTATCGAATCGATTAAGATTACTAAAAAAGGTGATGTGCGTCGCGCAAAATTATATTACGTGCGTGATCGAATTGGTAAGGCAGCGCGAATCAAAGAAAAGGTAACGAGGGCTTTAGACGAGCATGATGATTCGGCGCATAATCCAGCGCACTTATAATTACGGATTATTCCATATTGTTTTAGTTGTATGTTTGTCTGGATGCGATGCACGGCTAAAAAAAAGTCGCGATGGTATTTCGCCAATTGCTAATACGATTGTTGGCAAGCATGAAAAGAACACGCTATTATCAAGTGGCATATCTAAAAAGTATGCCACCTCTTTTTTGCTTCTTAATAATCTTGGTATTGAGTATGTAGACGTTCCTGTCGCTATTGATGCGTATGATTTTCAAAAGCGATTTTGCAGTGATATCATGACTCATGATAGTCAGTTGTCGTCGCAGCTCTCTGCTGGGCAAATAGCGTATAAAAGTTGTAAAAGCATTGAAGATCTTGATGCGTTCTATACATGTCACATGGAACGCTTTGACTGGCAATTACAAAATTATTTTGGTGGACAGGAGTTATTTCTCGTTTTTGCAAAGCCCGATAGAGTCTGCGCGGTGTCTATCAGGCCATACAAAAAATATGTAGAAGTTGTTATCTCTATTGCACACTCCTGTTAGTCAATATCAGTAGTTTCCGATTCGGTAGTAACCTCTGGTTCTGTATTTTCTGTTTGTGTTTCTGCGGTGCGATAATATTTTCTTGGTCTTCTGTAATCGTCATCCCTATATCTACGCGTTTTTTGTCTGAGGCGACGGTTTTCTTCTCGTAGTCGCCTATAATCTTCTCTATCGCGTCTTCTGCTCTGTAGATAGGCCTCTCTATCTTTTCGTCGTTCTGAGCTTGCGATTGCAGTTCCTATGAGACCAGTTATAGCTCCGGCTGCTACTTCACCGCCCGAGGGTTCATAGTAATACGGATCGTAGTATGGCCCATAATAACGCGGGGCTCCCCAGTAATAAGGGCGTCCTACACGATAACCATAGCGCCATGCAGTCAGCGTTGTTACACCTATACTACTTATTGTGAATAGAAAGATAAAAAAGCTTACTAATTTTTTTGTTTTCATGGGTTTTTCCTTTGTAGTATTTCTTTATTGTAAATAATGGTTAATCGCTGTCATAGTCGTAATCGTCATCACTATCGTCATTACTATCGTCATCGTCATTTTCGCCTTCGTAATCGTCTTCATTCATTATGTCTTCGTCATAGTCGTTATACATCCAATAATCAGGGGCGTAATAATAATCCCAATTATAATCGGGAAAACCCCACCAGTATCCGGGGTATCCCCAGAGTGTGTTGTGATAAGTCGCAGGACCCCAATAATCGTACCAGAAGGGGTCATAGTAGTTATAATAGTCATAATAGTAGCGAGGGCGATAACGATGACTTATTACTATGGAACTTCTACCGCCACCACGTATACCTGTAGAAGTACGGGGAATTGTCGTTCTTGGTACGGTTTGATTGACATTAGAGCGTGGTACGCTTGGCTTTGTTGGCACAAGCGTCTTATGCGGGTTTGTGGGAAGTGGTCTTACTTGCATATTTTTTGCCGCCATATGTCTAGAAACATTACCAGGAGGTACCCGATGTTTTATACTACTGCTTCTGATTGTATGTTGGCTTACGTGGTGCCCAATATTGTGGCCACTAGCGACAGAGGACGTATGAGTGCCCATTCTTTGACTATGATGGCCTGCTACGGTACCCTCGTGTGTGGCGGCGAGGCCCATGTTATATATAATAAGGGTGCTGATAATGAGAAACATTTCGATGTTTTTTTTGCTTATTAATTTCATGTAACCTCCGTCTCGATTTTTAGTTTATATTGAGCATGTTCATTCAAGCAAGTGTAGTTAAAATATAGGCGATACAAAGTGGAGTGACCGCTTTGTATCGCCTAACATTGAATGAACTTTATGTGTATGGACCGTGTATGGACTTTTTTATTCGTTTTTTATTCGAATGTGTCTACAGTAACGTTTGTCCCCACACTAAAGATCGCATCACTATCGAGATGAACTTCCTGACGATCCGCCGCTACGTGAGTGCGAAGAGGATGAAGAAGATCTTCCATCTTGGCTATCACTAGAAGAGCTACTGGCTTTTCTTCCGTCTTTTCGTCCGTCTTGTGTATTAGATGCCTGTTTGCTACTTCCGCCTCTGCCATCGTGTACAGACGATGAACCTCTTTCACCAGTTGCATAATTAGTTGTTTTACTTCCATCGTTATTGGTACGGCTGCGTGTTGTGTTTGTATTACCGTTTTGTGTATCTCGCATTGATTCGGTACCAGTACCATTCACGTTTTTATTAGTTTTGTTATCTCTTTCCATGACAATCTCCCTTTTATAACGTATAAAAAAGCTAAGTAACAAAATTTACCGTATTTAGCCATTCGCTAAGTGTTATTTGAATGATTTGTTGCCGGGCTGTGTGTTTTTGCTGGAACTAGAAGATTCTTCGCTTCGTCCCATGCCTTGTCCCATTGAGCCTTGTCCTGCTTGTTTGATACTTCCCTGCTCGCTCTTCTGTTGTCCTTGCCCCATTTTGCCTTGGCCAGTTTGTCCTGATTGGCTAGATTTTCCACCTTGGGTCATTTTGCCAGAAGAACGCTCATCGCCGTTGCAGCATCCGGACATACCCGGTTTGTTTTTAGGTGTGTTTTCCATGATATACTCCTTTTTTATATGGTAAAACTCAAGCTTTTTATATACTAAAATTTATCATAACGTTACGATTCATAAGCATTACTGCATTACTATCGCGTCTGTTCTGCTATGATTCTTGTGCTGATGATAATTCGCGGACAGCACTGTATTAGCATTATTTTCTGTGTCTGTGTGTAGACTCAGGCACAGGCGAGCTAAAACTCTATCGAGCAGTATTTTTTGAATAAAAATACTGCGAGTATCTTTAAAAGAAATGAGGAACGAGAGTTTTGAAAAACCTTATAGACGAAGCTATAGATGAACGCAGGATCGTTCCCGGGACGTGGTTGCACAATACCGAAATATTTAGGCGTCACGATGCGTGACAGGTTTAATTTCGATTTCAGCTTTACTTCTTTTTTCTATATTATCCCACTACTCATCGTACCAATCTTGCCTAAGTAAAGGCAATAGTTTTGATAAATCTTAAAGTAATTACTTAGGGAATAGGGGCGCTTGTGTGTCTGAAATCGAGGGTTGATACTTTTGCTTTTCAATGAGCTGTTTCGCAATGATATTTGTTTTTCCAGCGCCAAGAAATAAGATTACGTCATAGTGATGCGCATTTTGTTCGACATACGCTTCGATACTGATTCCTTGATCGCTATAATAAGGGATAAATTTACTGGTAAAAGATGGATTATGAGACTCAATTGCTTGTAGTAATAGTTGTCCTGTTACTCCAGGTATAGGTTGCTCACCACATGGAAATATATCTGTTATAATGAGGTGATCAATGGAACTATTCAAAAAAGTTGTAACAAATTCATTCCATAAATAGTAAGTGCGTGTATATTTATGTGCTTGAAAAATAACGCATATTTTTTTTGTCGTATATGTACGCGTGGTGGAAAGAGCTGCCGCTACTTCTTTTGGATGATGACCATAGTCATCAATTAGTTTGGCGCCCTGATATGTTCCTCTTATAGTAAATCGCTGATCAACACCTCGAAAAGTAGTAAATGCACGTGCAATGATTGCAAATGGTACGTCTATACTGAGAGCGACAGCGATGGCAGCGAGAGCGTTTAGGACATTATGACTTCCTGGCATAGGGAGGTGGATATGACCGGTGATACCTTCTTTGGTTCGTACGCTAAAATATGAGTATGCGCTGTGTAGCTGAATATCATATGCGATAATATCGTTATGACTTTTGATGCCATATGTGAGTGTAGAAATAGGTGGTATTGGTAGTAGAGCAATAATATTTTCGTCATCACCGCATACGAACGCGTGACCATAAAACGGAAGTAATTGCAGAAACTGTCTAAAGGTGTGCTTGATATCTTCCAAGTCGTGATATGTTTCCAGGTGTTCTAGACTAATATTTGTTATGACGGCGCAGGAAGGGCGTAGAAATAATAAAGATCTATCGCTCTCATCTGCTTCGGTAACGAGAAGATCGCCTAATCCGTAACGCGCGTTGGTCGTGAGAGATTGCATATATCCGCCGACAATTATTGTTGGATCGGTAAGTGCTTCAATCAAGAGGTGAGAGATAAGAGAGGTCGTAGTTGTTTTTCCATGTGAGCCTGTGACAGCCACGCTGTACTTCGTGCGCATGAGTTCAGCAAGCATGAGGGCGCGATGAATGGTTATGATACCCCGTTTTTGAGCAGCTATAATTTCCGGGTGATCGGGTTTAATTCTGTTCGTATAGACGACTATTTCAATTGTCGGATCTGCGCATAAATCGGTGCCATGACCATGAGTAAGAATACACCCTTTGTGTTCGAGAGTTCTTATGCTTTCTTGATCAAGATCGATATCGCACCCCGATATGATGTGACCTTGAGATTTTAGAATGGCGGCTATCCCGCTCATTCCTATACCGCCTATACCAATAAAATGTATGTGCTTTTTTTTATACATTGTCGTTCCTGCATTGTGAAGCACATTTAGTAATTATCTAATTTTACAATAGCTCTTTAAGTTTTTGTAGTTTTTCGTGCAAATTGCACAGTTGATTTACTAGGTGACTATGTTGTTTTTTTGCCATGTCGGGAATCTCAAGTAAGTCTTTTTTCGAGTTATCCAAGTTATCCATGTTAGTTTTTTTTGAAGCAACTATTTTTGATTCGTTATGAATAAAAATGTGTTGCCGCGCTCCGGCTATAGTAAATCCCTTTTGATAGAGAAGTTCTTTTATTTTTTTGAATACCGCCAAGTCTTCTTCACTGTAGAATCTCTGTCCACCTATAGAACGATCAGTTTTTAGGTTAAACTCCTTTTCCCAAAATCTAATCACGAATCGCTCTACATTGAGATGTTTAGCGCATTCTCCGATACGAAATTTTCTTTTTTGCATTCTCACAATAGCTCTCCTTTTGAACTACAAGATTGTACGTATGCCTGAGGACTTATTTCTTTGTAACACTAACATTAGATTGCGATTTGCGCTAGCACACGCGCAGCTTGTGTGATATTATTACGTATAATTATATAGTTTTTACATGTTGCAGTGCGGTGCGTTCCAGTATGTATGTCCGCGTGGGGTTTTGTTATGATAAATAGAATTGTGCGATTTGTACTTTTATTTGTTTTTTTCGTTTTCTCTGTGTTAGCGGCCATTCGTATTATTAATTATGTGCAAAGTGCTACGAGTGGGACAAACGACGATAATGCGACAGAATTTATTGCGCCAATTTTAAGGCAAGAATTAAAGCCTCTGAGTACATGTATCAGTTTTACCGATGTAAAACCAACACCACAGGAAATGTTAACAGAAATAGAAACGGATTGGGGAACGTTGACATTCTCAACATACGGTGCAACTCTTGAACGCTTGATCGCAAAACATAAAGTGGGAAGCGCTATACAAGAAATACCCGTGCTTTTTCCTGCAGCTCGTATCAATCGAGCAAGGCAGTCGTTTCTTGTAGCCTTTTCTGATAATACCCCTTATTATTATGAGCTTAGCGATCGTCAGGACTCTGTGACTGATACAACGGTATCTTATAAGGCAGAGACAAACTATTTTATCGTGCGTAAGGCATTCGTTGTATCTAAGCATATGCCTAAATTAGACGTACGATTAGAGTTGACGCCAAAACGGGCAGAAAGCAATGCGACGATTGAGCCGCGCGTGTTATTATCGTCTCCCGCCATACCAGAGCTACATAAGAAAGATTTTATTGCGGGTATCGTCATGGATAAAAATGGTACATTTAAAAAATATGCGCGAGAATCTATCGATACGCAACGAGGATGGTTTGCACCACGTCTTTTTGGCTCTGAAGATAAATATTTTGTGAATGCTCTTGTCGGTGATGAATATAATTTTGTGCAACGTGCTTATTATCATATCGTTGATAATAAAGATATCGTTTCATTTTTGGAAGGACCCGTCGTACGGGATCACCAAGCCTGGCTTTTATCATTTTATTGCGGACCTAAAGATATTAAGACGCTTAGACTTGTTGATCAGCGGCTTGAACATACGCTTGGATATACCGGTTTGCTGGCGCCTGTAGCACGTGCCATTTTACATATTTTGCAAACACTGTATGGGTATACTGGCAATTATGGATGGGCCATTATACTATTGCTTTTGGCAATGCAATTACTGATGGTTCCTTTTACTTTACAGGGTGAAAGGCAATTGAAGAAAGCAAAAGAATATAAAAAAAAGCTTGCATATATACAGCACCGCTATAGGGATGATCGAGATGCACTGGCTCGAGAACAAATGGAATTAATGAGGAAGTATGGTATGCCGGGATTGGGTGGATGTTTGCCGGTTCTCTTGATTAGAATGCCGGTTTTTTTTGCGCTAAATCAAGTGTTGAATAATGCCATAGAATTATATAAAGCGCCCTTTTTGTGGATTTCTGATCTTTCGATGGCTGATCCTTATTTTGTTTTTCCACTACTGGTAGTTATAGGGATGCTTGCTCAATCATACACTGTAGATCCAAGTCAACGAGTGCAGGTGATAATGCTTGCATTGATTTTTGGTGCAATATCCACTACATTGTCAGCTGGTTTGACTTTGTATATAGCAGTAAGTACCATATTAGGCGTCGTGCAGGCACTGGTAACTCGTGTCTTTAAGCTTGCATAAGGAGCTCTAAAAATGTTTCGTGAATTGCCGACATTGTCTCGATTGCTTCAGCATCTACAGAAGATTCCCTATCTCGCATCAAAAAATGTTTATAGAGTGGCAGAGCATTTCTTACGACTCAAACCTGAGCAGATAAGTCAATTATGTGCAGTTCTTTCTGAGATTACACAAAATATAGAACAGTGCAGCACGTGCTTTGCATGGAAAGAACGTGCTCAGGGATGCATGTTTTGTTTCTCGAATAAAAGAGATCATTCTATCGTATGTGTAGTAGAGACGTGGCAAGAGTTATTATCTATAGAAAAAACAAACGGATACTCAGGTGTGTATCATGTGCTCGGTGGTGTTATATCTCCGTTAGATGGAGTTGGTCCTGAAGACTTGCGTATTTCTAACCTCATAGAACGGATAAATCGGGGCGGCATTACTGAGGTAATATTAGCGATGAATCAAACACCTGAAGGAGAAGCGACTATTGCTTTCATAGCGCATAAACTAAGAGATAAGTCGATTACTATTTCGTGCTTGGCTCGAGGAATACCAGTGGGATCATCGCTTGAGATGGTAGATCGGGTTACGGTATATAAAGCATTGTCCGAACGCCGTCCATTTTAGTCTATTTTAGGTGATAATTATTAGATTATTTATCCTATCTACTTACTTATTTTTATTTATCAGTCTTAATATTGTTATACACAATATAAAACTTACTATTAGGGGACAAAGAGCGCTCACCCATGGAGAATAATTATGGGCGAGAAATCCTGACATGATAAATGCAAGAGCGGTACACAAGAGCGCGGGTAATGAATAGAAGAATTGTGTGTAGGCGTGCTCCGTGGCAGTAACTCCGGTACTGGAAGCGGTCATGATGGTAGCGCCACAGATAGGAGAAATATTATCACCACATACGGCACCAGAGAAGATAGCGCCGAGCAATGGAGCAAGGATTGGAATTGCTGATGCTGGGGTGGATGCTGTAAACTGCATTAGAGAGATAAGCATGGGAATAGCAATGGGTAAGCTAATTGCTATGGCGGCCCAGGCCCCGCCCGTTGCTAATGTTATAATGAGTGTTGTTATGAAAAACATGACCGGTAGTAATGATATTGGTATACAAGCCAATAGTGTTGACGCGAGGTAGTCTCCGGTGAGCACGTTATCTTTGAGCATAGCGCCGAATATTGATGTTAGTAGAAGCATGATGACGGCGGAATACATTAATTGTACTCCTTCCTGGCAGATGGATAGAATCTCTTTTATTTTTACTGTCTTGCGTATGAGTGACAACGCAATACCGCTGATGAAAGCAATGAGACTCGCCAGTAGTAAGACAAGATTGAGATCGGTTGTTTGTTGTATCGCTTGTATGAATGAGGCTTTTCCGCCGAATAAGTTATAGCCACCATGGTATAGAAGACCGATGAATGTGCTTGCTATCAATATGAGAATGGGTGCAAATAGGTCGGATAGATGAGCATTGCTTGATGATTGAGAAATAAATGTATCAGGAGTCGTTTGTTTCTGCTTTTTTTCATAACCATGCATGGGGCCATAAGAGACATTATATTGAACAATATACCATATAGAGGCAATTATCAGGAAGGAGTAAAATACGAATGGAATTGTTTTTAAATATAAGAAAAACGGATCGTCTAAAATGTGAATCGCTCCATGCACGTTGGCGTTGATGCCTGCTTCACTCATGTACATAGTTATTGCTCCAACCCAACTCGATATAGGTGCCAGAATAACTACAGGACCGGCTAGTGAGTGTACCAGAAATGCGAGTTTTTGTCGTGATATACCGAAACGATCAGTGAGTGGTGTCATGATAAATCCGGTTGTTAAAATACTAAGATAATCGTCTATGAATAATGCAAAAGAAATCAAAATGGACGACGACTGTATTGTTCGCGCACTACGTATGTGTTTTGTTATGAATTGAGCAAATGCATTAATAGAGCCTGTACGATTGAACAATACTATCATGCTGGCGATCGCTATCAAAAAAAGGTATAGATACAATTTATCTATATCTAGGGTCTGCTTGCATGACTGAGTTGTCAAGAGAGCTATGGCGTCATACGGCGATGCATGAGTGGCGACGAGAGCGGCACTTACTACGCCCAAGAGCAATGACAAATTAATATTTCGAGTTAGAAAAGCGCTTATAACAACAAAGAGAGGTGGTAGCAGCGAAAGCCACGACATTTTCATGGAACAGAACCTTTTCGTTTGACTTAAAAAAAAAATCATTTAAAATCAGACTATAAACAAATTTTCTCCCTATTTTCAGGGTTTGTCAAAAATTAACGGCGCCAGCGGGGCACTAAGTTAAAGGTTATCCATGGAAATGAATAAAGCATTTTTTCTAGCCAAAGAAGCGCGACGCCCTAAGTGGCGTATTATAAACGCAGAAAATGAAATTCTGGGACGAATGGCGACACGCATTGCCGATATTCTTCGTGGTAAAGATCAACCGTATTACACTCCTCATACAGATAGTGGTGATTACGTGGTGGTGATCAATGCGGAAAAAATAAAATTAAGCGGTAACAAGTGGAACGATAAGATATATGTTACCTACTCTGGTTACCGCAGTGGTAAAAAAGAAGTAGCTGCAAAAGATAAGCATCCAGAAGACCTAATTCGACTAGCGGTAAAGCGAATGCTGCCGAAAAATAAATTAAGTGACCAGATAATTTCCAAGCTAAAAATATATACTGGACCGAATCATCCTCATATAGCGCAAAATCCTAAGTAGACGAAATTATTAAAGTTGTGAATAAAAAAGCGGGCCTCTTCACGAAGAGGCCCGCTTTTTTATTCACAACTTTATGTTTTACGTTATGCGCTTGCCTTTACATAAGGACTTATAATATATATGACGTCGCGAACACTGATGAAAATAATTAATGCTAAAATGAGTAGCCATGTTGCTATATGTATATATTCTCGTGTCTTCGGAGAAAGGGGTTTTCCCGCTAATGCTTCAAGTGAATAAAACAGAATTTGTCCGCCGTCGAATATCGGGAGAGGAATGAGATTAAGAAGTGCTAAGTTGATGCTGATGTTTGATAGTAAAAGGAGAAACTCACTGATGCCTTTGGCAGCCTCTTTGCTGGACATAGAAATAATCATAAGTGGTCCTCCCAAGACGCCCTCGCCTTTGCGGGTTATTATATCAACAAGTGCTTTACCTATAAGATAAATATAATAATTGGTGAATTTTACACCCTGCGTGATGGATTGGACTATAGAGCCTGCTGTCATTGTTTTGAATTTAACGATACCTAGCGTTTTTCTCGTTTTACCTGTTTCTCCCTGAGTAGGAACAGTGTCTGGAGCAATAGAGAAATTTATGGCTTGTTGGTTGCGTTCTATGACTAGATTTAATGGTGAGCCAGATGATTTTTGTAGGGCGGTGATCAATGCGGTAGGATTGTGTGCTAGCAGTGTACCATTGACCGAGCGCAGTAGGTCGCCGGGTTGGAGGCCAGAGCGAGCAGCCGCTGATTCAGGCTCGATGTTTTCGATTATAGGATGAACAACGTTAAAGGGGAATAGTTGTTGAGAGTCTGGAGCAATCCAAAAAATACCAATAGCTGCTGCATATGCAAACATGATATTAAAAGCGATTCCTCCGAGCATCACGAGGAGCTTTTGATAATATGGTTTAGTGCTGAACGAGTCGGGCTGGCATGAATGGGCTTCTTTTTGTGCGCCCTGTCCTACTTCGGCAGCACCTGCTATTTCTACGTATCCCCCTAGTGGCAGCAGTGATAACGAGAATTCAGTTTCTCCTATTTTTTTAGAAATGAGCTTAGGTCCAAATCCTATGGAGAATGACGGCGTTGCTATGCCAAATATTTTGCAAAATAAAAAGTGTCCCAGCTCATGAAATCCGACTAGAAATCCAAGGCCCATTATGGCTACAGCTATGAAAAAAAGATGCTGGAAGAAAAACAGGTGATGGAAGAAGGGATAGAGTGATTCGGTGGCCATGATAGATCCTTATAGCTTAATAACTTAATAACTTATATTTTTAATAGTTTAATCGATATGCTCGGCAGAATACAAATAGATCGAAGCGTGTGAAATAACGTATCATGTAGAATAGTGAAAGTCTATGTTCCCTGCATTACGCGATGTTATCGATTGATCTGTTACATGGTTCCTGACGCAATTTTGCTTGAAAATTTTATCAAAAAGGTTAGAATGACAATTAATCATCCTTAATTGTTATCCCTGAATTTCTAAAAATGCGGATGTTTTTAGGGTTTTTAATAGGGTGGCAGCTTAAAACTACAGGTAACCTGCCGTTGCGGTTTTAAATATAGAAACATTAAGTGGCGTACAAATAGCACTATAACAATACCTTATATAATAAAAACTAGGAACCATACTGTTATGCCTACAATAAATCAATTGTGTCGATTTGGAAGGAAGCGGGTAAGGGCAAAATCGAAAAGTCCTGCTTTCAAAGGGGCTCCTCAAGCGCGTGGTGTGTGCACTCGTGTGTTTACCACAACACCCAAAAAACCTAACTCTGCTTTACGAAAGGTTGCCAGGGTCAAGCTATCGACCGGTGTAGAAATTACCGCTTACATACCGGGCGAGGGTCATAGCCTACAGGAACACTCGGTTGTTCTTGTAAGAGGTGGAAAAGTTGCTGATTTGCCCGGGGTGAAGTATCACATTATTCGAGGAGCGCTTGATACTGCGGGCGTTGAGAAAAGAAGGCAAGGGCGTTCATTGTATGGTGCCAAACGTCCTAAAAAGTAACAGAAATAAGGAAAAAGATTAAGGATACATATGCCAAGGCGTAGAAAGACCGAATTTAAGCGTGAAATAGGAGTCGATTCTCGATTTAAGTCGCCGCTCGTCCAAAAACTTATTAACACCATTATGCACAAAGGGAAAAAAAGTGTCGCCCAGTCTGTTGTGTATGATGCCATGGATTTTTTGTTGAAAAAAGCGGGAAATGATGATCAGAAAGTATTAGATTTTTTTAGCAAAGCACTGGATCAGATTACCCCCCGTGTTGAGGTTAGACCGAAGCGCGTGGGAGGAAGCGTCTATCAGATACCCACAGAGGTGGTTCCGAAAAGGCGTCAGGCATTAGCATTACGTTGGCTGATAGGTGCAGCGCGAGTGCGTGGTGATAAAACAATGGGGCAACGTCTTGCATATGAGATATTGGATGCCTTCGAGGGTAGGGGCGGAGCTGTCAAAAAAAGATCAGATGTGCAACGAATGGCAGAGGCGAATCGGGCCTTTTCTCATTATGCATGGTAATCACGCGTAAATAAAGTGAGAAAATGATGACATATCCATTAGAGAGATATAGGAATATAGGTATAGCTGCGCATATAGATGCGGGCAAAACTACCCTTACGGAGCGTATTCTTTTCTATACCGGTATTTCCCACAAGATTGGGGAAGTGCATGAGGGTGCCGCTACTATGGACTGGATGGAGCAAGAGCGAGAGCGCGGTATCACTATAACGTCTGCGGCAACAACGTGTCTTTGGAAAGAGTGTCAAATAAACATTATTGATACTCCGGGCCACGTTGATTTTACTATAGAGGTAGAGCGGTCATTGCGTGTTCTTGATGGCATGGTTGCAGTATTTGCTGGTGTGGAGGGTGTTCAGCCGCAATCTGAAACGGTTTGGAAGCAAGCAAATCGTTACCGTGTTCCGCGTGTTATTTTTGTTAACAAGCTTGATCGTACCGGTGCAGACTATTTCAAGGTAATTAAAGATGTTAAAGAAAAATTAAAGGCTCGTGCCGTAGCGATGCAGATTCCAGTTGGCGAGTCAGACGATTTTAGCGCCATTATCGATGTTTTGACTAATAAGATGGCGACGTTTTCTGGAGAGATGGGCGAGGTAACGTCATGGCAAGATGTTCCTGCAGAATATCGGGAACAAGTATCTCGAATGCGTATTGAGATTATTGAGGCGGCATCTGATTTTGATGATCAGCTTGCTGATAAATATCTCAATGAAGAAGAGATAGCTATCGACGAGATTAAACGTGGCCTTCGCAGCGGTGTTATTGCGCAAGGGATAATGCCTGTATTTTGCGGTTCTGCTTTCAAAAATAAGGGTGTCCAGTTGCTTTTGGATGCGGTAGTCGACTATTTGCCATCTCCGCTGGATGTGCCTCCTGTTGAAGGTGTGGTGAAGGGAAGTGATACGGTTGTTACGATTAAGGCTGATCCGAAAGCTCCTTTTTATGCACTTGCATTCAAAATTATGACAGATCCCTTTGTTGGAGTTCTCACTTTTATTCGTATTTATTCAGGAGAATTAAATGCTGGGTCATATGTTTTTAATTCTCGGACTACCTCTAAAGAGCGTGTGGGTCGTTTGTTAAAAATGCATGCCAATAAACGTGAAGAAATTGATTCGGCGAGAGCTGGTGATATTGTTGCGGTTGTTGGGGTGAAAGACACTATAACAGGTGATACGCTGACTGATTCGAAAAATGATGTCTTACTAGAAAGTATTACGATTCCGACTCCGGTTATTTCTACATCTATAGAGCCTAAAAATAAAGCTGATTATGAGAAGATGGTTCTTGCTCTCAAGAAAATGATGCAGGAGGATCCTTCTTTTAGATTTTCTTATAATGAAGAAACGGGGCAAACCGAGATATCCGGGATGGGCGAATTGCATTTGGAAATAGTCGTTGATCGTCTATGCAGAGAGCATAAAGTCGATGTTCGACAAGGAAAGCTGCAGGTTGCTTATAAAGAAACAGTGCAAAAAAATGCTGAGGCTGAGGGTAAGTTTATTCGTCAGTCGGGCGGTCGTGGGCAGTATGGCCACGTGTGGATTAAGCTGGAGCCCAAAGAGCGAGGCCAAGGGTTTGAATTTGTAGATAAAGTTGTCGGTGGAGTGATTCCCAAGGAGTATATAGCCGGTGTTCAGAAAGGGATAGTAGAGGCCCTAAATGCGGGCATTCTTGGGGGGTACCCTGTTGTTGATTGTAAGGTGACTTTGTACGATGGTTCGTACCATGACGTTGACTCATCAGAGATGGCTTTCAAGATAGCAGGATCTATGGCATTTAAAGCTGCGATGAAGCTTGCCTCTCCCGTATTGCTCGAGCCGGTCATGAAAGTAATTGTTGATACTCCCGACGAATTTATGGGCGATGTGATGGGTGACTTGAACTCAAGAAGAGGAAGAATTGTAGCAACCGAATCTGATAAGGGAGTGCAGATAATTACTGCCGAGGTTCCATTAGGACAAATGTTTGGTTATTCGACAGATTTACGGTCTATGAGCAAGGGGCGAGCAAGCTATTCAATGGAATTTGAATGTTACCGCGAGGTTCCTAAGAATATTTTGGATTCCATAGTTGAAAAGAAATAAGTTTATAAGAGATAAGGTCATTGTATAAATAATGCAGGGAGGCCATAATGGCAAAAGGTGTATACGAGAGAAAAAAACCTCACGTGAACGTGGGAACCATAGGACACGTTGACCATGGTAAAACAACATTAACGGCAGCAATCGCAACTTACTTGGCTTCACAGGGACTTGCGGAGGCTAAGAAGTATGATGAGATTGATAAGGCGCCTGAAGAAAGAGAACGTGGTATTACTATCGCGACCTCTCATATTGAGTATGAGACGCCCAAACGTCACTATGCGCATATCGACTGTCCTGGTCATGCTGATTATGTAAAAAATATGATTACAGGTGCAGCGCAGATGGATGGAGCTATTCTGGTAGTGTCTGCTGCCGATGGTGCCATGCCCCAAACACGTGAGCATATATTGTTGGCAAAACAGGTGGGTGTGCCTGCTCTTGTTGTATATCTGAACAAAGTCGATATGGTCGATGATCCTGATATGGTGGATATGGTCGAAGAAGAAATCAGAGATCTGCTGAGCAAGTACGATTTTCCTGGCGATAAAATCCCAGTGATCAGAGGATCAGCGCTAAAAGCGCTTGAAGGAGAAAATAGCGAAATCGGTACGCAATCAATACAGCGGCTTATGGATGCTGTAGACGAATTTATACCAGAGCCGCAGCGCGATACGGCCAAGCCGTTTTTAATGCCGGTTGAGGGAGTATTTTCAATATCAGGCAGAGGAACCGTAGCAACTGGTAGAATTGAGGCAGGAAAAATTGCAGTTGGCGCTGAAGTTGAGATTATCGGATTTGATAAAGTTATTAAATCGGTTGTAACCGGCGTTGAGATGTTCCGCAAAATGATGAATGATGCTCAAGCGGGTGACAATGTGGGACTATTACTGCGAGGTGTTAAGAAAGAAGATATAGAACGTGGAATGGTAATTGCCGCTCCTGGCTCTATAAAGCCGCATAAGCGCTTTAAAGCAAGTGTGTATATTTTGAGCAAAGAAGAAGGCGGTAGGCATTCGCCATTCTTTAGTGGCTATCGTCCGCAATTCTACTTTAGAACTACGGATGTAACTGGCGTAGTAACCTTGCCCGCCGGTCGTGAGATGGTGATGCCTGGTGATAACGTTGAAATTGAGGTAGCGCTTATTTGTACTATCGCAATGAACAAGGACTTGCGTTTTGCAATTCGTGAGGGTGGAAGGACTGTTGGTTCGGGTATAGTTACTGAGATTGTTGAGTAAGTTAAGCGAGGTCATATAAATGAAAAAACAGCGCATTCGTTTAAAACTCAAGTCATATGACCATCGTTTATTGGATAAGGCGGTCAGGTTGGTTGTTTTGACCGCCAAACGTACAGGAGCCCAGCTCATGGGCCCTGTGCCGTTACCAAATCAAAAACGATGTTTTACTGTGTTGCGGTCACCTCATATAGACAAGAAATCACGAGAGCAATTTGAATTGACTACCCATAAGCGTATTTTAGATATTGTTTCTCCTTCGGAGAAAACTATGAATGACCTTATGAAGTTGAATTTGTCTTCTGGTGTTGATGTTGAAATTAATCTGAAGGTCTAATCATGATAGCTGGAGTATGGGGAAGAAAAATAGGAATGACGCAAGTCTTTGAGGGTGATGCGGTTGTGCCAGTCACCGCAATTAATGTTGACTTCTGGGTAGTTACCGGGCTAAAAATTCGCGAGCGTGACGGCTACGATGCTATGCAGGTGGGCTGCATTAAAGATCGTTTTACAGATTGTGATTTTTCGCCTGATTGGGTTAAGCAACCGAAAAAATACTTTAATTTTATTAGAGAAATTAAGCTTCAGGAATCTGCGACGTATACCGTTGGCGATAAGGTTAGTCCTTTGACATACTTAGCCGAAGGCAAACGGGTTGACGTCTTTGGTCTGACCAAAGGATGTGGATTTGCAGGTGCGGTCAAAAGGCACGGTTTTACCGGTGCTCCTGCCACCCATGGTTCGACCATGGGTAATGCCCCCGGTTCGATGTCGGGTCCTCGTACCAAGGGGAAGGTGATAAAAGGGAAAAGGCTACCTGGCCATATGGGTATGCAACAGAGAGCTGCAATGGGACTAAGGGTTATTAAACTAATTAACAAACCAACTGCCACGGTGTTAGTTAAGGGATCCGTTCCAGGCAAAGGCGGTACTCTTGTCTTTCTTCGTATAAGACATCTTAATTAAATGGGCAAACTATGAGTAAAATAGAAAAGATAAATAAAGAGTTATCTTATGCATTGCAGCCCATTACCATAAGTGACATTGGGTTGTCGCAAACCAAGAAAAAAAAAGTAGTAGACGGTTTTTCTATGTGGATTCGCGTACTGATGCAAAATTGGAGGCAGGGTACAGTTGGTTGCAAGGGACGCTCTGATGTGAATCGTACCAATAAAAAGCCGTGGAAGCAAAAGGGAACAGGTCGTGCTCGAGCAGGATCTGCGCGCTCGCCATTGTGGCGAGGTGGTGGCGTGATATTCGGTCCACAGCCTCGTGTGCGGACATTAAGCGTTTCGCAGAAGCTTAAGCGGGTTGTTTTACGCAATATGATAATAGATTCTATATCCAGAGACAAGATGATCGTGTCTGATTGGGAAGGCATCACAGATAAACCAAGTACAGCTCTTGCAGCGCATTTTTTGAAATCCATCGGATTGAAAGATAAGTCGATAACTCTTTTTTTACCGTGGTCTGATAGTGTAAATCGAGCATCGTTTAGTAATATTGCGACGGTACGCATTGTATCTATTGATGCAGTGAATGCATATGATATGAGCAATAATAGTACGTTTTTGATACTGAAAAAAGATTTGGAACAGTTTAAGGGGATGGTTTCGAGATGGATTTAACTATTTACGATATTATTAAAGGGCCGGTGCTTTCGGGAAAGGCGGTCCTGGCAAATAATAAACATAAAAAATTAGTGGTGAAAGTGCATCAAGATGCAAATAAACCGCTCATAAAGTTGGCGCTTGAAAAAATTTTTGATGTAAAAGTAGAAAAGGTGAATTGTCTTAATCGTCTCGGAAAGACCCGGCGAGTAGGCCGAAGAATTATAGAGCGCCAATCAACAAAAATCGCTATTGTAACACTTAAGGAGGGTTACTCCCTTAACCTATTTAATCAGGTGGATAGCGTGACTGATACAGCAAGTAATGCCACTGGTAGCATTGATAGCGCGGTAAAGAGCGTATAATACATAAGGATTTGTATGACTATTAAAAGAAGAAAGCCGCGTAATGCTTCGTTGCGTTTTCAGTCGTTTCTTGAAACAAACGATATAACTAAAAAAAATCCGGAAAAAGGTCTTGTTGTAAGTAAGAAACGCTGCAGTGCGCGTAATGCATATGGAAGAATTACGGTTAGGCACCGCGGTGGTGGTGCTGCGCGTAGATATCGTTTGATTGATTTTGAGCGTACAATTCGAGATGTTCCCGGAAGAGTTATGAGTGTAGAGTACGATCCGAATAGGAACGTACGGATTATTCTTGTTGCTTATGAAAATGGAGCAAAAAAATATCTTCTTATGCCAGAAGGTATAACAGTAGGAAGTGTTATTGTCGCAAGTGACAAAGCGGAGGCGAAGGTTGGAAATTCCATGCCTCTCCGATACATTCCACTAGGTTTTTCTGTGCATAATATTGAGATTAAACCTAACTCTGGTGGTACATTTGTGCGTAGTGCTGGGGCCGCAGCACAAATCATGGGTAAGGCGGATGAACATGTTACGCTTAAAATGCCATCGGGTGAAATACGTATGGTTTTGGGTGAATGCTGGGCTACTGTTGGAGTGCTTGGTAATGCCGATTACAAAAATATTTCATGGGGAAAAGCAGGTCGGCGAAGACATTTAGGATTTAGACCGAGTGTACGCGGTATGGCCATGAACCCTGTTGATCATCCAAAGGGTGGTGGTGAGGGTAAATCAAAGTCGGGCAAACATCCGACAACGCCATGGGGCAAGGGATGCAAAGGGACTCGTACACGCCATAAACGTAATAAAAATCCGTTAATTTTAAAGCGGCGTAAAAGTTAGAAGTTTTTTAAAGAAGTATAGTCAAGGACAATAAATGACTCGATCTGCTAAAAAAGGGCCTTATGTAGAACCTCAGTTAATGCAGAAGGTTCAAAAAGTTAAAGAAAGTGGTAGGCGTGAGGTCATCAAGACGTGGTCTCGCAGGAGTTTAATAGTGCCAGATTTCGTTGGTATGACGTTTGCTGTTCACAACGGTAAGAAGTTCGTGTCTGTTTTTGTATCTGAAAATATGGTTGGTCATTGTTTGGGTGAGTTTGCGCCTTCCAGAACGTTTAGATTACATAGCGGTCAGCGCAAATCAGGGATGGCTGCTAAAGGATAAGATTAGGCGCTATTGTTGTGGACTTATCGCAATGCTGCCTGGCGTTGTCAAGAGCGGTTAAATGCTATAGAATACTATATATCGTTTCTTATAAGTTTAACTTTGTGTAGTTGGATGTGTGCGTTTGCATTTGTGCAAATTAGTGAGACATGTAGTGACTGTTTGGTGTGTTTAGTAGTTATATTATTTTGAAGTAGTGATATAGATTAGTGAAAAGAGGTTGTGACCATGCAATTTACGGCAAAAGCCCGATATATTCGTTTTTCTCCGTATAAGTTGCGCATATTGGCGGATGTTATACGTGGAAAGAGTGTGTTATATGCATTGAATTGGCTTTCTACGTGTGCATTAAAACGGGCTGAACCGATTAAAAAAATGGTTGAGTCAGCAGCTGCTAATGCGCAGCATTTGAAAGCTATAGATCCTGAATATTTGTCTATAAAGGATATTCGGGTCGATGAAGGTCCGACGTACCGGTACTTTAAGCCTGGTGCAATGGGGCGTTCCAATAAATATAAGCGGCGAATCAGTCATATGAGTATTGTTGTTGAATCTGTGCAAAATGCAGTCATAAGAGGGGCATAACGTGGGACAAAAGGTTCACCCGATAGGGTTTAGATTAGGTATTTATAGAGATTGGGATGCGCGCTGGTTTGCCAAGAGGGGTAGATATGGAGCTTCATTGTTGGAAGATCTTGAGATACGGAAGTTTCTTGAGAAAGAGCTGGAGGCCGCGGAGATTGCAAAAATAGAAATTGAAAAAGAAAGTGATGTTGTTCGGGTCATTATTCATTCAGCTCGTCCCGGTGTAGTTATAGGACGTAAAGGGCAAGGTATAGACGATCTTCGCAAGCGTTTGGCCAAGGTATTGAATAAAAGCAAGGTCGAAATATCGGTTCAAGAAGTGGCCAAGCCAGAGCTAGATGCCGTGGTTGTAGCAAAAAACATAGCAGCGCAGATTGTCAAGCGCGTGAGTTATAAGCGTGCTATGAAAAGAGCTTCTGCGTCAGCGCTAAGAAGTGGTGCCAAGGGAGTAAAGATTTGCTGTGCGGGACGACTCCAGGGCGCAGAAATAGCGCGTACGGAGTGGCTTCGAGATAAATCTGTTCCTCTCCATACATTAAGATCAGATATTGATTATGGTTTTGCAGAAGCAAAAACGACGTACGGAATTATTGGCGTCAAAGTATGGATTTATAAGGGTGAATTTCAGAATATTTAACTAGTGGAAGATTAAGCCATGTTGATGCCAAAAAAGATCAAATTTAGAAAAGTTCAAAAGGGGAAAGTTCGGGGGATCTCAAAAGGAGCGCGAACAGTAGCCTTTGGGGAATATGGTTTACAGGCTGTCGAGCCAGTTCGTCTTTCTGCTCAGCAAATCGAAGCGACTCGTATAACTATATCTCGTCATTTGAAAAAAGAAGGGGAATACTTTCTGCGTGTATTCCCAGATAAACCTGTTACCAAAAAACCAGCAGAAACCAGGATGGGTAAAGGTAAGGGAAATGTTGATCATTGGGTAGCGGTTGTCAAGAGGGGTCGTTTAATTGTCGAAGTATCCGGTATCGATGAAACGCGTGCGCGGGCGATACTTCGTGGTGCGGCATATAAATTGCCCATGAAAACTAGGTTTATTAAACGTAATTCTGATCAAAATCAGGATATTTAATTGTGAGGTATTACACGGTGAAGGTAGATGTCTTTAAAAAGGAAATTGCGCTACTTGGTACGGAGGATTTGACAAAAAGGCTCACTCAGATGCGTAAAGAGTTGTTTGTTTTACGCTTGAATGCGCCAGTAGTTCATCTTAAAGATTATTCCCACTTTGCTAAGTTGCGTGGCAATATTGCTCGTGTTCTGACGGCGTTGCGACAAAGAGAGATGCGATAAAAATGAGTATAGTCGATTGTTATTGCTATACAGCTATACAATAGGGTTTTGAGAGGTTTTCGTATGACGATGGAAAAAAAAATCAAGCGTGTTTTGTGCGGAGAGGTAGTGTCAGACAAGATGGATAAGACCATAGTCGTTAAGGTCGTATCCACCTTTATGGATCCTGAGTTTCATAAGATTCGGAAAAAAATAAAAAGATACAAAGTGCATGATGCGCAAGGTATTGCAAAGATGGGCGATGTAGTTGAATTTAGCGAGGGGCGCCCTATCTCCAAGGAGAAGTATATGTACCTTGCTCGTGTAGTTACTAGCCAGCATGATTAATAATAGGGATTTAAGATGATTCAAAAAGAATCGTATTTGAACGTCGCCGACAATTCTGGCGCCAAGGCGGTCCAATGCATTCACATTGTTGGTAGCACTGGCAAAAGATATGCATACTTGTCAGATATCGTGATATGTGCCGTGAAAAAAGCCGTTCCTGGTGGAACAGTGAAAAAAGGAGAGGTTGTAACCGGTGTGATAGTGCGTACTAAAAAAGAGTTTCGGCGTAGTGATGGTAGTTATATAAGTTTTGGTGATAATGCAGTAGTGATCATTAAAAATGTCGAAGATCAAGAAATGGTAGGAACGCGTGTTTTTGGTCCAATTGCGCGTGAATTAAGGGCAAGAGGATTTCTGAAACTAGCCTCATTGGCACCAGAGGTGTTGTAAAGGGTTTTTTTATGATAGCACGTGTGAAAAAGAATGATGTGGTTTACATAACAGCTGGAAAAGATCGGGGCAAAGAGGGGGTGGTTATTGCAATTTTACCGAAAAAAGATAAAGTTATGGTAAAAGGTATTGCCCTTGTTAAAAAGCATATTAAAGCGCGCAAATCAGGTGACTTTGCTGGGATTAAGGAACAAGAAAGTTTTATTGCTTTGTCTAAAGTGATGCCAATGTGTTCTTCTTGTCGCAAGGCATGCCGAGTCAGTGTAAAATGCTTTGAAGACGGCAGGCCAGTACGTGTATGTAATCGTTGTAAAGAAATGTTTTAATGCTGGACCAAACTATGAAAAAAGCGCGTCTGCAACAATTGTACGAAAATACAATTCGCTCAGAGTTATTAAAAAAATTAGGACTAGAAAATATAATGAAGGTGCCTCGGCTATCTAAAATAGTCGTGAACGTTGGGGTGAAAGATGCCGTTACGGATAGCAGTAAGGTGATTCCTGCAGTTACACGTGTTGTCGATAAAATAACCGGTCAGAAGTCTGTGCGGACACTTGCGCGTAAATCAATTGCTACCTTTAAGCTGCGTGAAGGTATGCCTATCGGTGTTATGGTAACACTTCGTAATAAAAATATGTATGAGTTTTTGGATCGTTTAATTAACTTGTCTTTGCCTAAAGTTCGTGATTTTCAGGGGGTTTCGATAAAATTTGACGGACATGGTAACTATAATTTAGGTATCCAGGGATGGGATATATTTCCTGAATTAGACTATGAAGCTGGTGAAAAGGTGCGTGGTATGAATATTACTGTTCATACTACTGCCAGCAGTGATGAGTATGCTTTTGAATTATTGAAAAGTTTTGGAATGCCATTTCGTAAGTAAATAAAATACATTGAGGACACTATGGCCAGGAAGGCATTAATAGAAAAAGCAAATAAAATCCCTAAGTTTGCGGTCAGAGCATATAACAGGTGTAGGCATTGTGGCAGATCTCGTGCATATATGGGATTGTTTATGATTTGTCGTCTTTGTTTTAGGAAATATGCGCTCCAAGGGATACTTCCTGGGGTGAAAAAAACAAGTTGGTAAACAGATATTTTAAAAATATATTTTATAAGTGGAAAGACGGGAAAATTATATGGATCCGATAGCCGATTTTCTGACGACTATAAGAAATGGTGTCATGATTGCGAAGCCATTTGTCGTAGTGAATTATTCAAAAATGAAAAATGCAATTGCATGCATATTAAAAGACGAAGGTTTTATCAGAGCTGCTCATGCATACGACGAGAATGGCAAGCAATTTTTAAAAATCACACTGAAGTATGTTGACGGTGAATCGGTGATTCATGAGATTAAGTCAGTTAGTACGCCAGGTCACCGTAGGTATGTTGGAGCTAAAAACATCAAGCCAATTGTGGGTAATTTAGGCGTTTCTATTATTACCACGAATCAAGGTGTTATTTCGCACAAGCAGGCAAAAAAATTTAATGTTGGTGGTGAATTATTGTGTACCGTTTGGTAAAAAGGGCGTGAGATGTCAAAAATTGGTAGAAAACCTATCGATATCAAAGGAGTGGTCGTTGATATTAAGGACCATGTTTTGCGTTTCAAAGGCGCAAAGGGTTCAGGAGAGCACGTGGTGCCTGGATGCTTAGATATTCACATCGATGATGGCATGTTGAGGCTTGTTAGTGCCAAAAAGGGAAGAGATGTAAATCGTCTTTGGGGGTTGCATCGTGCTCTCATACAGAACGAAATTAGGGGAGCGAGAGAAGAATTTATATATAAAATGCAAATAGTTGGTCTTGGTTATAAAGCGAAGTTATCTGGCAACAAATTAGAGTTTTCCTTGGGGTATAGTCACAAGATTGACTTTGATGTTCCAAAAGAGGTTTCGGTTACAGTAGATAAGTCAGGACAAATAATTGACTTTAAGTCGCCTAATAAAGAATTGCTCGGACTTGTGTGTAGTGAGGTGCGGTCATTGCGTAGGCCTGAGCCGTACAAGGGAACGGGTATTAAATTTGAAAATGAGGTATTGCTGCGTAAAGCAGGTAAAACTAAGGGAAGTTAATTTAAAAGTTTAGGATCTGATCGTGGCTATTGGGAAAAGAGATAGAGTTCGTGCCTGTCGAAGAGCGAACAGGATAAAGAGTAAAATTAAACGTGTGAGTTCTCGTGCGCGAGTTTCTGTTTTTAGAAGTTTAAAGTATATTTATGCTCAAATTATTGATGATAAAGAGCACAGAACAGTAGTTAGTTGTTCATCTGCGTCGCTGCAAAATAATGGTGACAAGACGAATCAGGCTCGGTTGACTGGTCTTGAACTTGCAAAAAGGGCTTTGGAACACGGTATTGAATCGGTAGTGTTTGACCGCGGAAATCGCAAGTATCATGGAAGAGTCAAGGCTCTTGCAGATGGGCTGCGAGAGGGCGGATTAAAATTTTAAATATATCAAGAATATAAGCAAGGTGATAGTTAGGTAAGGTCGATAATGGTAGAAAAAAGAGAAGATATTTTTGTTGATCATGTTGTAAAGGTCCGAAGGGTGACAAAAGTTACCAAGGGAGGAAAACGATTTTCTTTCTCTGCTTTTGTGGTAACGGGTAATCAGGATGGTATGGTTGGTGTAGCGTCAGGCAAAAGTAAAGAGGTTTCATCGGCAATCGCTAAGGCAATTAATAAAGCGCGTAAACGCATGGTTCGTATAGCTCTTAGAGATAAAACGGTTCCTTATGCTGTCGTCGGTAAGCATGGTGCAAGCACCGTTGTTATTCGCCCCGCTTCCAAAGGTACTGGCGTGATAGCAGGTGGTGCTGTTCGAGCAATTATGGATGCTGTGGGAATTGGCGATGTATTATCCAAGTCTATAGGTTCCTCCAATGGACAGAATGTTGCTAAGGCAACGTTAAATGCATTAGCAAAAATGCGTTCAGCAGGGCAGTTAGCGCACCTGAGAGGCATTAAAACGGTTAAGGAAATGGTGGGGAGTGCATTATAATGTTTCAGTTGGATACTTTAAAGCAGCTAGTGAAAAAGCGCAAAGAGATTGGACGTGGTGGTAAGCGCGGTGGGACTTCTGGAAAAGGACACAAGGGACAAAAGGCTCGTTCAGGCGGTAGCCCACGTTTGGGGTTTGAGGGTGGACAAATGCCTTTGCATCGTCGTTTGCCCAAACGGGGATTTACGAATGCACCTTTTAAAAGGTGTACAGAAATTGTGAGTTTATCGTGTCTTGACGCTTTGTTTGAGTCAGGTGCAATAGTTACCAAAGACATCTTGTTGCAAAAGGGCTTGTTAAAGGGAAAAAAAAGTCAACGTCTTTTTAAAGATTTTTTTAAGTTGAAGATTTTAGCTAATGGTCATCTCACTAAACCGTTGATTATTCACGCCGATGCATTTAGTGAGAATGCGCTAAAAGAAATTCAAAGAGCTGGTGGAGAAGCGCACACAGTTAAAGGAGAGTAGAGTGGTACTTATACGGAATTTTGTTAATATTTTTTTTATTCCAGAGCTACGTAAAAAGCTATTTTTTACTTTAGCCGTTTTGTTTATTTACCGCATAGGGCATCATATACCAGTTATTGGAATTAATTTAATCAAACTGTCTGATGTTGTTAAGCAGAGCACGGGCTTGGGTGGTTGGTTTGCTACGTTTGACTTATTCTCTGGTGGAGGCCTGAGTCAGGGTATGCTTTTTGCTCTTGGTATCTCTCCCTATATCACCGCGTCGATCATGATGCAAATGCTGACATTATCAGTTCCGTGGTTGGAGGAGAAGCAAAAAGAGGGTGAATATGGGCGTAAAGCCATTAATCAGCTCACTCGTTATCTAGCTCTCGGAGTAGCTATTATACAAAGTTTTGGTATTGCACTCATTATAGAGCGATATGAACTTGCTCTAGAGCCGGGGTGGTCATTTCGGCTCATGTTTATGCTTGCTATCACCGTTGGCTCGATGTTTGTTATGTGGCTTGGTGAGCAGATTTCTCTCTTTGGCCTGGGAAATGGTAGTTCCATGATTATTTTTGCTGGTATTGTGGCGAATTTTCCAAGCGATATAAGAAGAATATTTGGAGCAGTGGTAGACGGGGTTCTTGCATGGCCAATAGCAATGATATTATTTGCAGTGTTTTTGATTATAGCTGCATGTATTATTTTTCTTGAAAAAGGGGAGCGCAAAGTATCTGTTCAATATACCAGACGTATTGTCGGTCAGCGCGTGTATGGAGGACAAAGCTCATATATCCCATTTAAGCTTAATATAGCTGGCGTGATGCCGGTAATTTTTGCAAATGCTTTGCTCGGTATGCTATCTTTCCCATTTGCATTTCTTGCTGCATATGCACAAGGATTCAAATGGCTTGCCGATCAACTTACTTCCGGTAGTTTATTATATAACGTATTGAGTTTTTTGCTTATTATCGCGTTTTCTTTTTTATACACTACGCTTATTTTTAATCCAGAAGAACTTGCCGATAATATTAAGAAAAGTGGTGCATTTGTGCCGGGTATTCGTCCGGGAAGAAAAACAGCAGAATTTTTTAATTATATACTTACGCGCCTTGGTTTTGTTGGAGCGCTCTATTTGGGTTGTTTAGCCTTATTACCTGCAATCGTGTATAGCATACTAAATACTCCTTCTTATTTGCGAAGTATGATAAGCGGGACGTCTCTTCTTATTGTGGTTGGTGTGGCTTTGGAAACAGCAGCACAAATTGAATCCTATCTAATTGAGCACAGATATGAAGGATTTTTATCCTCAGGCCGTTTGAAGGGCAGGGTATGAATGTATTGCCGCATGGATCCAGTGAAATCTATATTTTTATAGGTCCACCTGGCTCAGGTAAAGGGTCTTTGGCGAGTCTGTGTCTTGAGCGTTCTGGTTGGGACATGCTGTCTACGGGAAATCTCTGCAGAAGGCACATGGCGGAAGAAACTGAAATAGGTAAAGAGGTGGCTTTTGCCATAAAATCTGGTAAACTGGTATCTGATGAGCTGATTTCGAAGATGGTTGAAGATTGGTTTTTTACTGTGGCTTTAAAAAAGCCGGCAATCATTATGGATGGGTATCCGCGTACAGTTAAGCAGGCAGAGGTTTTTGATAATTTATTGAAAAATTATCGCGAGCGGGTTCGTTTACGTGTAGTGCGTCTTAGTATTTCTGATGAAAAGGTGATTGAGCGTTTATCTTGTCGCTTTATCTGTTCTAATAAAGAATGCCAGTCTGTTTACTCATTCTTAGCAGGATCGACATGTGCACCAAGAAGCAAAGACGCATGTGATAAATGTGAGGCGATTTTGGTACGTAGGGAAGATGACGAAGCGGGATCGGTGCGCAAGCGTTTGCTCGTGTATCGTCAACATGCAGAGGGGCTTTTGGATTTTTATAGTAAAGCAGGTTATTCTATAATAGACATAGATGTTGAAAGGCCATTGAGCCTTATTTTCGATGATTTTGTTAAGCGTATGGGCATTATTAGTGTATGATTACCATAAAAAATAATCTTGTTATTCGAAAAATGCAACGAGCGGGCGAGTTGCTTGTGCATATTTTTGACGAGTTAAAGCAGCAGCTGCATGTAGGGATTAGCACGGGCGCAGTGGATGAGTGGATCGGTAAACAATTGAAAGCAAGAGGTCTGATGTCTGCTACCAAAGGGTACATGGGATACCAGCATGTCAGTTGCATTTCGGTCAATGATGAAGTGGTTCATGGTGTGCCGAGCTTTACCCGTTTTTTGTCTGCGCGTGATATGGTAAAAGTAGATGTTTGTGCGGCATGGCAAGGCTATCACGCTGATATGGCACGAATATTTTTTATTGGTGATGCTGTTTGTCCTGAGGCTTACGCGCTCGGTGAGGTTGCGCGCAGCGCGTTGGATAAAGGAATAGAAATGGCGTATCCTGGAAATCGTCTCTCTGATATATCTGCGGCTATTCAGTGTGAGGTTGAGCGTCATGGTTTTGGTGTAGTGCGCGATTTTGCTGGCCATGGGATAGGTAAGAGAATGCACGAAGATCCTGAGATTTTAAATTATGGGAAGACAGGTAAAGGTCCTGTTTTACGTGCAGGTATGGTATTTGCTATAGAGCCCATGATTACTAAAGGGGGTTATGAGGTATTCGTAGCGGACGATGGCTGGACGGTAAAAACGGTCGATGGCAGTTTGGCTGCTCATGTCGAAGACACCGTATTGATTACAGAGCTGGGACCTCGTGTTCTGACCACAATTGGTACAAGTATCTTATAAGGATTTTGACTACATGAAGCAAATGAAACAAAAAGAAGATGTTATTCGGGTAGATGGTATTGTAAAAGAGACACTACCAAATGCCATGTTTCGAGTTGAGTTAGAAGGTGGACACGTGATATTGGCTCATGTCTCCGGTAAAATGCGTATGCATTATATAAGAATTTTGCCAGGTGATAAAGTAGCCGTTGAACTTTCTCCTTATGACCTAACTCGTGGGCGTATAGTCTTGCGATATAAAGAGCAATAGTAAGTATGTGTTTGTAGGGAAATTATTATGAAAGTTCGAACATCGGTTAAGCGAATGTGTAATGAATGCCAAGTTATTAAGCGCAAGGGCATTGTGCGTATTGTGTGTAAAAAAAGTCCAAAACATAAACAACGGCAAGGGTAAGGTGGTGTGCTATGGCTCGCATAGAGGGTGTTAATCTGCCATTAAAGAAAAGAATAGAGTATGGATTGACATACGTTTTTGGGATTGGACTTAAGTCTTCACGCGATATTTTGACTAAAGTGGGCATAGATTTTGATAAGCGTGTCAAAGATTTGACCGACGAAGAAGTGGCTATGATTCAGAAAGAAGTGACTGTTAATTATAAAACAGAAGGTCATTTGCGTAAAGAGATCATGCTTAATATTCAGCGACTTCGAGAGATTGGTTGTTATCGTGGCCTACGGCATAAAAAAGGATTGCCGGTACGAGGACAGCGTACAAAAACTAACGCTCGGACAAGAAAAGGGCCTAAAAAAGCTCCAGTTGCATTGAAACGCGCGGTTACTAAGAAATAGTTAGTTATATCAAGCTAATAATATTAGGAATATTATTTGGGTAAAGGACAGAATGGCCTACAAGAAAATAACAAAAAAAGTAAAAAAACAAGTTGATTCTGTGGTTGCGCATGTTAAATCAACGTTTAACAATACGTTGGTCTCTATTGCTAGCCCAGAGGGCGATATACTATTTAGCTGCAGCGGAGGTAAACTTGGCTTCAAGGGATCTCGAAAAGGTACTCCATTTGCTGCCTCTCAGATAGGGGTTACTCTGTCAAAAGATATGAGTGCTATTGGTGTTAAGCGTGTCGAGGTTAATCTCGAGGGTCCGGGTTCTGGACGAGATTCTGTGGTTCGAGCTTTCCAATCAGCTGGTTTTGAAATTCCTGTTCTCAGGGACGTGACTCCCTTGCCTCATAATGGGTGTCGGCCACCTAAAAAGCGTCGTGTGTAATATATTGGGCAGGCATGTGCGAGTACATGAAATTATATAACGGAATTATGGGATAATTATGGAACAAAGAACTGGCATAAACAAAAGTTTGACGGATAAAAGGGGTCAGAAGGAAAAGGTTTCAGTCAAAAAGCTTTCTGAATACGGTAAGCAGTTGCAAGAAAAGCAAAAAGTAAAAGAGATGTATGGTATGCGAGAGCGGCAGTTTAAACGTTTTTTTGGCAATGCTGTTAAATCTCAAGGTGTATCGGGAGAGAATTTACTAAGTTTGCTAGAGCGCCGATTGGATAATGCTGTATATAGATTAAAACTAGCTACGACTAGAACCCAGGCACGCCAAATCGTAGTGCATGGTCATGTCTGTGTAAACGGTAAGAAGGTTTCTTCTCCCTCATATCTAGTTAACGTGGGAGATGTTATATCTCTGAATGAACGTGTATATAAAAAAGAAGCTTTTGTTGTTCAGGTAATTGAAAAACGACTCAAGGTAGGTATAAAAGTTCCTGAGTGGCTTGAGCTTGATAAAAAAGATCGGGTTGGGAAAGTTCTACGTTTTCCCGTACGCTCTGATATACAGGTGCCAATCGAAGAACGTCTGATTATTGAACTATATTCTAAATAAATAAGATTATTTATACGTATAATGCCACATAGTTTTTGCATAACTGGCTAGTGGCGTAAAAAATGCAGGAGGCTGAATGGATAAGGAGTATAAATCATTAACTATTCCTAAGCTCAGTTGGAATAGGGAATCACTGAGTGATACCTATGGTGAGCTTGTTGCGCAACCATTGGAGCCTGGTTTTGGTATCACACTTGGTAATGCGCTTCGGCGTATTCTATTAAGCTCAGTAGAAGGTGCTGCGGTGACATCGGTGATTATCAAGGGTATAAACAATGAATTCTCAGCAATTCCTGGTGTCGTTGAAGACGCTATGCAGCTTATCCTGAATATTAAAGAGATGGTCATTAGAAATAAAGAAGGTAAACCTGGTAAAATGCATTTGCGTATTGAGGGACAGGCAGACGCACGTGTCGGGGATATTGTTGCTGATGGCCACTTAGAGCTTCTCAATAAGGATCTTGTGCTAGCACAGGTTGCTGCTGGCGGGGTATTGGATATACAGTTTTTTGTGGAAATGGGACGTGGTTATTCTCGTGCTCAGTGGCCTACCTCTGTAGCGTATCAAGAAGATGATCGCATATATTTGGATGCCACGTTTTCACCAATTGAAAAAGTTCTATTTGATGTTACAAAAACGCGTGTTGGTGAGCATATAGACTACGATAGTCTTTCCTTAATTATTCACACCGATGGTTCTGAAAATCCGCTGGATGTTACGCACTATGCGGTGTCGGTTCTTCGTACGCAGCTTAAACACTTTTTGGTGAGCGCTGAAATCCCGTTTAACGATATATCTGCTACTCCTGAGCATCATGCGGAGAAGGAGCCAAGTGGACTTAATAAGCTCGGTTTGAAAGATGTTCCTGTTGAGTTATTACTCAAACCTATAGATGAATTAGAACTTTCTGTGCGTGCGCATAATTGTCTGATTAACGCGGGTATTAAGCGCGTTATCGATTTAGTAAATCATGTTGAAGATGACATTCTCAAGATTAAAAATCTGGGTAGAAAATCAGTGCTTGAAATTAAAGAAAGCATGAAATCATTTGGGTTATCTTTTGGTATGTTTATTAATGAAGATGACGTCAGGAACATTTTAGAGGGAAAATAAATATTTGTTATTAGATAACATATAGGGCTGGTAAGATATGAGACATCAAAACGGTAAGAAGAAGCTAAATCTAAAGTATTCCCATCGTATTGCTCTGTTACGAAATCAGTTAATTCATTTTATTCGATATGGATCGCTGATTTCTACTAAGGCACGCGTAAAAGAAGTTCAAAGATTTGCTGATAAAGTTGTTACTATAGCGCGTGAGGGTAATAATTTTAATGCGCGACGTCGTGTGCATGCTTTATTACCATACGATGAGGCAATGGTAATAAAGTTATTTAAAGAAGTAGCGCCTCGTTATACTGAGCGTCCCGGAGGATATACACGTATTACACCTTTGGGCAAACGTGTAAGCGATACTGCCATGATAGCACGTCTCGAATGGGTGTAACAGGTTTACTTATATTTAGTAGCTAATATAATAATAGCTGCATTTATATGTGATATTAAGCAAGTGATGAATGCATGAATAATATAGAGAACCCTGCTATTATAGAGCGCGCGCTAAATAAAATACGTCCTGCTATTAGACTCGATGGCGGCGATGTACAGTTCGTTAGATTTCAAGATGGTATTATCTATATTCGTCTTAAAGGTGCATGTGTCGGGTGTCCTGCATCTATCTACACGGTCAAATTAGGTATAGAACAATCACTTAAAGAAGCTATTCCTGATTTACTAGAAGTAGTAGCCCTTGAAGAAGATGAAGAATAAGCGCGTTAATAACAGCCGGGTATCCGTTTTGTGGAAATAATATGAAAATGGGAACTTAACAAGTTCCTATTTTTTTGGTCTATTCTGAAAACATATACATTTTAGTGAAATATCGTCATCTCAGATTTTGAAAGCTATTAATAAGATGGGGTATTTGTATATCGTTTTGTAGGTGCTGATCTTGCAAATAACAGTGTAAATTGGCAATGGATTGCAGAGTCTTGAGTTGATGCAGCTTTCTATTTTAGAATTTTAACCCCCAGGGCGCAACATTTGATAAGAATGGTGATTATACTAGAAGATTCGTTCCAGAATTAAAAGATATGCTGAGTAAATATTTATTTAAACCGTGGGCAGCGTCTTCACATATATTCAAATCTGCTGGGGGGTAATTTTTGGTGAGGCCTACCTAATACCTATTATTGATTTTAAAGTTTCAAGAGAAAATGCACTCAAGCGATATAGATGCTTAGTGCGAACTCGGAATTGATAGTGTATAGACTTTACAATCAAATAAAATTATGAATTACGTTAGGACGTCATCCTCGCCGCATGGCGGGGATCTAAATTAATTTATACTAAAAATACGACTCAAAGCAGTTTTTAGAATATCAATGTGGAGAGGCAGTCAAGAAGAAATATGCGATCTCAGCATTGTTTACTTAGAGAAATACAAAAAATGTGAGAAAAAAAAGATCAAAATAAAGATGACCGAGTTGAGGAATAAAAAGATTAGGTCGTTTTTGATTGCATACTGACATGCAACCCCTAGTCTTGTTCTATTACGGTAACAACACTGCCACTTGCCTTTTTTTCAACAAAAAAATGTACGGGAAACTGATCTTTCATAGTGGATAGATGAGAAACTATAATAATTTTAGAAAAATCGCTCTGTATATTAAGCAAAACATCCATTATTTGGTTCAAGCCGTCTTCATCTTGTGAGCCAAATCCTTCATCGATAATCAGTGTCTGTAGGGCTGTTCCTGCTCTTCGGGCGAGCAGTTTAGAAATTGATATGCGTAGTGCAAAATCTATTCTAAATGCTTCTCCGCCGGAAAATAATTCGTACGGGCGAATGCCCGTTGCATCGGAAATATTAATATCGAGCGTTTCTTTGGTGCCGCCCTTTTTGAGATCTCGTAGTGATTCTATAAAAATATGCGCTTGATTATGAGTTAGTTTTTTAAGCAGTTCATTTGCTTCTTGCTCAATCTCTGGTATAGCGTCTTCAATTAATAGTGCCTGAAGGCCGTCTCTTCCTGCAGCGACTGCGATTGCAGTATAATCAGCAATGGTTTCATCGCACATACTTATTTTTTGTTGATTTTCCAGGTATTCCTGCTGCAGGTTAGTGAGTGCTTCTTGTTGAGCTTGTATTTTCCCCATTTCTTGTAGTAACAGTTCTTTTGTCTGGGAATATTTTCTACGTTTTTCGGCTAGTTCTTGTTTTCGCTCTGAGAGTTCTTTTATTTTAACAGCCAGATTAATATACGTGTGTGCATTTTTTGTAAGAATAGTTAGTTCTTTATTTACGGTCCTTAGCATCTGGCATAGTGCTATAATATCCTGTTTTCTTTGTTTTTGATTAGCGTATTCTTGCTGAATATAGGTATAATCTAATAGTTTTTGTTCTATTTGTTGTAATGCTAACTGAGCATTCTGATGGTCCTGACTGTTGTACCGTATCTGCGTCAGCTGTTTTTCTAAATGGTGTAGGGTTTTAGTAATGTCTTGATATGAGATATCGTTTTTTAGCATATTGTTTTTGTTATGCTGGAGTATAGCATAATGCTTTTCCAGGTCCGTTATTTTTTTAGATAGTACTATATGCTTTTGCTCGTAATTAGTTACTTGCTGGGTAATAGTAGCAAGAGACTCTTCTGTTTTACGCTTAGACGTTACAACTTGGCTATACTGTAATGCCGATAGGGTATGGGTCTGTGCCGTAGTGCGTAATTTCTGTAGATATGCATGCTGTTCTATCAGCATAGTTTTGAGCGTTTTGACGACGTGAATGAGACGGTTACGTTGGTGCGTTAATAATCGCTCTGTTGCCGCACACTTTTGTTCCAAAAATATACGTTGCGATGGTGATACTGTTTGTTCACAATATGGGCATATAGGATTATGCGTGTTAAAAGAAAGACGAGCTTTGTACACTGTTTGCTGTAAACTATTTTGCAAGAGTGAACCACGTACACGAAAACGTTGATAGTACTCTTTGCGTCGTTCAAACTGTTGGTCTTTTAGAGCTATTTCTGTGTTAATGGCTTCTAACCCGGCCGGCTGATAGTTGGTAAGCGATTTGTTATGCTGGGTAACTTCTTCTTCTAGCAATTGTCTTTGTTCAGTAACGTGTTTTATATATTCTTGTGTATTATTTGATTCGGTGCGAGCGCTCTCTATCTCTATCTCAGTACTGTGCAGTTGCTCTGCATATAGGTCGGTGTGTTTTTGTATATATGTTTGTTTTTTAGTACTGTATGCGAGGTGTTGTTCTTTTATATCTATTTGACGTAGTAGTAGTTCCTGAAATGTACTAATTTGGTCGCTAACTATTTTTTTTTTGTTCTGCAAACTGGCATTACTTTCTTGCAATGATAACTGTTTTCTATGAATAGTTCGCCATAGCTGTCGTTTTTCCTGCAGCATATGTTCATGTTCTTGTTTTTTCTTGGTTAATTCGGTGATTTTAAACGATAAGAGTGAGGAAGCCTGGTGCTCCTGTGCTATGAGCTGTTCTGCTTGTTCAAGAAGATGGGTTTGCTGTTCGTAATCTACGTTTTGCTGCGCAATGTGAGTAAGTTCTTGAGAGATGGTCTGCAGCTGTGTCGTCAATAATTCTTTTTTTTCAAGTTCACGAATGTATTTTTCTTGGAGGGCAGTGAGAGTTTGTTTTTGAGTGCTTGCATTTCGCACCTTTTCTGACGCTTGTTTACGAAGTACATCGAATGTATTGAGGCCAAGCATAGATGCTAATATTTCTTTGCGATCTTTGGGTGATTTTTTGGAAAATTCGTTAGCATGCCCCTGACGTAGGAAAACAGAATTAGTAAATGATTCAAAGTCAACATGAATGGTCTGTTCGATTATTTCCTGGGTAGAACGAATAGTTTTATCAGTAAACGGTACGAACATATTGGTATCTTTATTAACCATACCAAACTCTAAATGTGCGATCGACTTTCCCTGTAATATGGAAAGTTCCCGTCGTACGCGATAGTGATTATTGCTGAGTACAAAGTCGAAAATTACCAACATGTGTGTTTGCCCTATACGTAGTAATCCCTGATCCGGCTTACTTGTATTGAGTGTTTTGCGTGCTTGTCCCCAGAGAGCCCACGTGATAGCATCGAGCAAAGCTGATTTGCCGTGTCCATTCTTACCTGATAAACAGATTAATGGGTAAGGGCCAAAATCGATCAGTTGTGGCTCTGACCCATAACTCAAAAAGTTTTTAATATGTAAGGTAAGAGGAATCATGGTGATATAAAGATAGGTGAATTAATTATGAATTAATTGCTTGTGTTTTAATGAGACTATGTGGGGGAGAGTGTAACATGATATTAATCTACTTTCTAGCGTTCTTTTTATTCGTGTGAGCAGCGTATTATCCCATTTGCTTTTCAGGAAATTTCGTACTAAAATTTCCTACGTTTTTTTAAGAGAGTATATAGAAGCTTGTATGCCCAAGTAGGTGGGAGTAATAATGCGCATCAAAAAGCAATTATGCTTATCACGAGTTTTACTTTTTATAACTATATTTAGTATTATTGATCAGCCTTGGTTAGAAAAGACGCGAGCGACTATTGCCGAAGAAGTGGCAGTAGTAGGACTGGCCTCAGCCGGTATAATGCGCGCAGTTGCGTGTGCCGGCGCTGCGCTCTATCGCGCGTTTACGCAACGCGATAACTCCAAACATAATCACACAGCAACCCAAAACGTACATGCAGGTAAACAGGATATATCGAATAACTATATCACGCCAGTATTACCAACAAGCTCACGAATTATTTCTGAGAATCGCTGCAGACAAACAATAGTTCCAACCCATCCATCTTCAATACCTACTGCTACAGCTAACACCCTGACTACTAATAACACTATGCTGAATGCTAACAGCGCCGTTATCGCGCGATCATATGTCGATGCTTTAAGCGAAAGAGACAAAAGTATAGCTAAACAAGCAAAGCGTAGTATCATGGCTGACTGGAACAATCACATACAAACAGATACTGTGCGAGACATGCGCTTAACAAACTACAGTGCAAACTCCATAGTACTAGATATAGAACGCTGGACTAAGTCTTCATATGCCATTACCACACAACCAGGCGGAGGAGCCATCCATTTTGGCGATGGCTTTGGACATCTCAGACTAGCCAGCGCAACTCATTACAAAGCAGATCGAACAACGATATTGCAAGCATTTAACATAGAAGAAGAACGGCGTGCTATCAATCATGACCAGCAGCTTTATTCCCATGTAAAGCAACTGATATATAACTTTATTGAAAACGGTCGAAAGTTAGTGTACGGATCTGAATCTGAAAGAATGATAGCGCTACTTAATCTACCCTATTTTTACTTTCCTGGGATTAGTTACGGACAAGAACTTGCTTGTGCACAGCAAGAACTATACGCGCATTATTATCACGAAGACGACGGTAGCATCTGTCTTAATGCGTTAGAAAATACAAAAGCAGCACAAAAAATTTTGCGTAATTATAGAGGCATTAATGGAAGCCATAAGCACTTATTCTCTGGCTATTGCTCCAGCGAATTTAACGTGTCTTGCGATAAACCAAATGCGATACATTGGGTTGGCAGGCTCCCGGAAGACATGGCTTCGCGCATTGTCGACTGTGAAGACAATAAGAAGTTGATACGCATAGTTCAAGCATGTGCATCAGGCGATATTGCAGAAGCGACCAAAGTATATCATGAAAATTCTACTGGCGTTCGCGGTGCGACAATACTGTTTGATGCATTTCGAGAAAGCTACGAAGTGGCAGTGCAAAAGCAAGAAGCATTATTAAAAGATCAGTATGGTATTTATCACTTTGGGATGTCAGCAGAACAAAGAGATCCGGTATTTAGCCATTTATCTAGACAAGAGCGTCAGCAATTAAAAAATGACACGTACCAGTTAACAGCACTAAATAATTTTCTAGTTACTCGTAATTACGCCAAAAACACACTGCATAACTTATGGCGCGTACCAACAACCGTGTCACCAGCAGTACACCGTGCTTTATACCAATTACTCGATACGTATACACCAGAATCTCGCATCGCAAAAATATACGAATTCTCACAAGATAATGCTTTATCTGAAAAACAGAAAGAAGAAATAGCGAGTGCTTTGCACTTGCCTAACGGGATCATAAAAGATTTTGCTGATTACGATAATACTAAAAATCTAAATATACCTGCCATAATCTTACTGCCAGAACATGCGTACACTCGTAAAATTTTGAATTATCTGGTTTACACAAAACAGACGAGTAAAGACGAGGTGATTAGGCAAGCAAGCACCAATGCTATCGAGCGTATACAAAATCTCCTGCAGCAAAAAATAGAGACCTGCCAATTTGCATGTGATTGGCAGGAGCTAGAGCAGACACAACAAGAACAGATAGCAATTGAACAGTGCATACAAGCCAGTGCAGCTCAGCTATGTGACCATATCAATGCGTATAAAAAAGCAATAGAAAATAACGAGTGTGACGAAGAAGTTACTATTCTCTGGACAAAGCGCGTTCAAGCGATGGAGCAAACTATCAGCGATAATTATGTATGTAACATGATACCGCCAATCGAGCCTCCCGATATAATCGTGCAACTACTAAAAGTATGCCAGCACATTAAAGATACGCTTACCAACGGCAATCTAACTGCTATACAGCGCTGCATTCAACAAGAGATAGTTGAAATTATGAGTAAAATAGCAGATGTATGTCATGGGCAGCACAACATTCTACTACGGACAATACATGAGTTACTGCACGTTGCCACTGACTTTAACCGTGCTGGTTATATCTATAAAGCATTGATTACTACTGACTGCTGCTGGATGCTACTCAAATGTCTACCTGAAATGGCAATGGGAATTCATGATGGCGTAGATGATTTATTGAGCATCTCCATAAACGCAGCAAAAAATCCCAAAAGTACTGTAGTTGCAGCAAAAAGGAACATGAAAAATGCGGCATGGCACTTGGGAAAACTGCTTTATGAAATATGCGGTATTACTGTACAGTGTACCATGAACGAGCAGGAGGGATGGAATCGCGCAAAAACGGCCTGCCGCACTATTTACTGTGTCACAAAAAATCTCATGTCAAAAATGACAGAAATGCCTGTCAGAGAAAAAACGAGGTTTGCGACAACTGAGCTCATTAAGTCC
>Ga0134121_10000194_pt1 | contig 72564 bp, 50 predicted proteins | sample KB301_FD_96463 | JGI IMG/M metagenome (GOLD analysis project Ga0134121, IMG submission 96463) | Terrestrial soil microbial communities without Nitrogen fertilizer from Kellogg Biological Station, Michigan, USA - KB3-0-1 | ecosystem: Environmental > Terrestrial > Soil > Unclassified ...
AAGCGGTTCATTGACGATTGCGGGATTGACGCACAGCGTGTCACAAGCCGGCACTGGAGGCGGGTGTACAAATGCGATTGTTAACCCGGGATTCGAAACCGGTACGACGCCATGGACCATAAGTGGCCAGGTAACCCGCAGCACGGGCACATTCCCACACAGCGGCACTGCCTACATGATCCTCAACGGAGTGAATAGTTCTACCGCGACTCTGTTCCAAACGGTAACGGTTCCGACTAATGGCTGTACGAACCTGCAGTTCTGGCTAAACATCACAACCAACGAAGCCGCGGGCGCAGCAGTCTTCGATCGTCTCTTCATTGAAGTACGAAGTACGACAGGGACGTTGCTTGCAACGCTTGCGACGTTTAGTAATCAGAATAGCGGCACGGCGGGAGTGTACGTCCTCAGAGGACCATTCAATCTCAGCTCGTTCGCCGGACAAACAGTGCGGATTCAATTCCGCGGCACCAACGACGTCACGTTGCCAACGATATTCAGAGTTGACGACGTGTCACTACAGTAACAATCACAAATCGGGAGCGGAGGCGTCTCAGCGTCTCCGCTCTTGCAGTATTTTTGCCCACCAGCTCTTTAGCAAGATTGGATAAGAAAAACTAAGGTGTTTTGCGGTATAGGTCGGGTCTGTGTTTCTGCTGACTCACCTGCTGAGATTTTCCGTCAGACACCCGCGCCTTGTCGTCGCAATCGCCGGCGCTGTAACTGTTTGCGCGCTCGTCTTCATCCCACGAATCCAATTGCGGCTTGACGGCCGCTCCTTAATTCCTTCCGGTTTGCCGCAGTTTGCTGAAGGTGATCAAGCGGCTTCGCGATTCGAACTGCGCGATCTTGTGTTGATAGGTGTTGGCAATGAGGAGTCAGGTGTGTACACGCCTGAGACGCTGCGACGCATCGCCCGCTTGAGTGACGGGCTCGCTCGAGTTGAGGGAGTCGCCCCAGACTCCGTCGTCAGCCTTTCCACCGTGCCGCGCATCGAGCTCGTTGATGGCAAGGTCGACACAAACCCGCTGTTCCGACCGGAGGATCAATTAAACACGGAGACGATCCAACAACTGCGCCGTGATGTGGGCAGGCGGGCTTATGACACTGGCCTGCTGATCTCGCGCGACGGGAAGGGCGCGGCCATCATCGCGAAGGTGCAGCCGGGAGCCGATCGTTATCGCTTGCTTGAAGAGACACGCTCGTTGATCGCGAGCGAGTCGTCCGGGAAAGACTCGGTTTATCTGAGCGGGTCGGCGCTGGCGCAAGCCGTCCTTGGCCAGGCGACAGCCCGCGATCTCGCTCGCTTGATTCCTGCTGTAATCGCTGTCCTTGGCGTGATGCTGTTTTTGTCGTTTCGCCATGCTACGCCGGCGCTTTTGTCGCTCATGGAAATTGGAGTGAGTTTGATCTGGATGACGGGTCTGATGGGTCTGACGGGTCAGCCAGTGTTCGTCACGACGTTGGTGTTGCCCGTGGTCCTTATTTGCGTCGGCGTGTCTGATGACGTGTACGCGCTTGGGCATTACTTCAACGAAGCGGACCGCGCCGGAGACTCGACAGTCGAGGACACGATTGTGGCGGCGTTCAGCAGTGCTGCTCGACCAGTCGCTACGACAGCCGTCTCAACTGTAGTCGGATTGATGTCGATGGCAGCGGTGAGTCTCAATCCGCTACGCGTCTTCGGACTGTTCGGCTCTGCTGCGATCGTGTTCTCGACGTTGTTTACGTTCACACTCCTACCGGCAATGCTCGCGCTTATGAAACCTCAGGTCCGCTGGAAAGGCGATCCAACTCTCGGCGGACGTCCCGCAACGTCGGCGCTACGTTTCCTGACCGGCCGAGCGAATCCAGGACGCGTAGCTGTCTGTGCTCTGCTCGTCGCGGTGTGCGCTGGTTTTGTGATCACGCGTCTCCGCGTCGACGATAGTTGGATCCGAAACCTGCCAACTGATAGCGACATCGTGCGAGGTGACAGGTTCTTCAACGAAAAGATGGCGGGAACGACCGCGCTCGAGCTGATGGTCGATGCAACACATGGAGGATGGTTCAACAGCAAGGAAGGACTCGCGGCGCTCGGCTCGCTGGAATGGGTGCTGGCGAGAGTTCCGCATGTCGGGGCTGTCAATTCTCTGTTCAATGACGTAGTGAGAACCAATGCGTCACTCGTCGATGGCTTAAGTTATGGCGTCTACCGGGCGGCGCTGCGGACCGGTCGCTTTCCGCTCCGGCAGGAGGATGTTGACAGTGCATTCAAGGTGCTCACGCAAGCAACGCAGGCGCCGATTCGCGAGAGAGTTGACGATAATCATCGCTGGGCACGCGTTACAATCTTTATCCGCGATGCTGACTACAGCCGCATCGATAACGTGCTGCGCGTCGCCGAGCGCGAAACGTTGGACGAGGGGTTGGGCCACAAGATCGTGCCTTTCGGTGATGGGTGGATCAGCTACCTGACAGTGCGACTGTTAGTCGAAGGACAGGTGTCGTCGATTGCGTTGGCGCTTGTGACTGATCTGATTCTGATCACGATATTGCTTGGGTCGGTGCGGATGGGACTCATCGCGATTCTGCCCGTCGCGTTCAGTCTGCTCATGGTGCTCGCCGCGCTGGCGCTCGCAGGCACGCCGCTGGGAATCGCCAACTCGATGTTCGCAGGCATCGCGCTTGGCATCGGATTGGATTTTGCGATCCATTTGACGACGGCTTACCGGCAAAGGCTTCGTCAAGGTATGCCTGCGGGCGAGGCTTTGCGGAGCACGCTCGAGCTCACCGGACCGGCAGTCTGCGTCAGCGCCGCTTCGATCACCGCCGGTTTCTCGGTGTTGATGTTGTCTGAGATTGCACCCAACGTGCAGCTCGGCGTCATGATCTGTCTGTGTCTGGTGACCTGCGCGGTCTCCACATTGCTGCTCATCCCCAGCCTGCTCAAGCTCTGGAAAGTCGTCCGATAAAGGGCCACAAAAGGCACAAAAAGCACAAAAAGAAATTTTCTTTATTTTGTGCCCTTTTGTGCCTTTTTGTGGCTCATTTCACTGTGTTTGCGAGCAGGAAAGGTAGAGACACGAGGAGTGGTGGGTCGGTCAAGGCCATCGGCCTTAGAGAGAGATTAAACCGCGCGTTGGCTCTGCCTTGTCGCACGATCACTGGTCCATTCCCGGCTCCCACTAAAAGGTTCGCGCTGTCCGGTAACAGATAGCCAAGCGTGTCAGTGAGACGCGGCAGGGCGGCTGCGAGTAGGTGATAAATCCCATCAGGGACTGGGCCAATACAAAACGCGCCGGGCGACGTGAGTAGAGCCCCACCGACCGGACGGCTCTGCGGTATATGAGCGCGAAAGAGGCCGACGAAGATCGGTCGCTCGTCAGCTTCGGGCAACTCGACAAAACCCTCAACCGATGCGTGCGTCGCACGTCCGGTTAGTTCTGCGTAGTGGGCGCAAAGCGACTCGACAGATCCAGGTGTGATCCGTTCAGCGAGATACCGAAACTCACGTGGTCCAAGTCCGACTCGTTGCGTGAAACGTCTCGTGAAAGTGCTGAGACTGTTGTAGCCCACTTCGAATGAGATATCGGTGATGCTCCGATCAGTATTCAGGAGTAGCCGCTTCGCCTCATCCAGCCGCATCGCCGAGATGAACTTTGCCGGCGGCAGACCCGTGATTTGGTGAAACACGCGATTGAAGTGGAACGTGCTGATATACGCGACGCGCGACATGTCTCGCAATGAGATGGGCTCACACAGCCGCTCACGCGCAGACGTGATCACGCGCTCGACCGCCCGGCGATGTGAGGCAATAGTGTCTTCACGGCATTCGTTTCTTATCGCTTCAGTCTCTTGCATATTCCCTCAACGCTTCTCGCAACTGAGTGGGCACGGGAACAGGCACCACCTGCTTGCCCTCGCGCTGCATGCACGCCACCTGTTGCTCGCCGCGCGCAACCAGCTCTTCGCCGCGCCAGTATTCGAAGTTCATCGTGATGCGGTTCTGTGCCAACTCACCAAGGCGCATGCGCAAGGTGATCTCGTCGAAAGCGACGAGCTCCGCCATAAACTCACACGACACACGTGTGGTTACCAGGACGAGACCGTACTTGAGCGCTTCGATAACTTCGGGGGCACGGTCACGCAGGAACATCTCGCGGCAGCGCCCCTGCCAGCGCACATGGTTCGCGTAGTAGACATTTCCGATCAAGTTCGTCTCTTCGAAGCCGACCACGTGCCGGTATTCATACGCGCGCATCTCCGCCTCCTGTTAACAACGCGATTGCCAGATCTTCTTTTTCTTCGTCTCTCTGAACCACGCCGGAGGCAATTTTCAACTCGCCGGACGCGAGCAAGATCCAGCCGTTTGGCGCCACGCTCACGAAGACCAGGGGCGCAGTCATTCCGGCGCCCGCTTTCTTCAAGCACTCTGTAGCGGTCCAAAGGCGCGTCGCTGCTATGTCCAATGTTTCTTTTGCTTCACGGCTGATGAGCTCGGCAAGTTTGAATCGCTCAGTGCCGAGCATGTCGGACCAGATCGTAGACGAGCGCGTCGTGACGAGTTCGAGGTCGCAACTGACGGGAGTGTTTCCGGCGACAGCCATCGTGAGGTCACCACAGTGCGAGGCAGACACGTCGCGTCCGTCGCAACTCGTAGGTTTTCCATCCGCGCGTCTGATGACACAGCCCGCGCCGAGAACACTTTCAATGGCGCGTGTGCTGCGATCGCGACGATCCGATATTGCGTCGCGTTCGAATACGACTGAAACGTCTGCGCCAGGAATCAAGTCCAGCAGACATCGTTCGACGTATGGCGTCAGCAATCCCTCTGGCCATGGGCCTTTGAAGTCTGTGCCGCTGATCGCACGCAAGTGAAGCCGCTCCCAGCGTTCTCGCACGTGCCCTTCGGTATCGGTCAACTCCACGTCGTACACAAAACCATTCGCGAAGCGGGCTCGTTCGTGTGCGCGCACGAAGAATCCACCAGCCTCACCGTTAAGGCTGCCGGTTATTCTCTCGACGCCAACCGGCAGGAGCGTGATCTGCGGTACGCATGCCTGAACGGCATGAATAGCAGCGTCGCGGGCGCCTGGATCGCCGAGCACCAAACCACCCGGTAGATATCGGCCGAACCAAGTGGTTGTTCCATCGGGCATGATCTCGGCCGCGCACTCTGTGGCCTTGAGCGCGCGATACTCGCGGAGACGTTGAAAGCGCCCGGTGTGAAAGAGCACTCTGCCATAAAGATCGTGATGGGGGTCGAGGCCTATCGTTCTCGGATGGACAGCTCGTTGTTCCTTGTCCAACGGAGCGCTCGCCGCCCGACACACCGCACGGAAATGATCGACCTGAAAACCCGTCTCCGAGCTGCGCAGAACAACCTCCACCTGGCCAGAGGCACGCACGAGCGCGGCGACACGAATCGTGTTGGCAGCATCTTCGCGGATGACGACAGGCCGCTCGAACTTTACCTGCTCGAAAGCCGGCGGTTCGTTCGTCTCGGTTAGCGCCATGAAAACTTGCGCCATCGCCTCCATACCCATCACTGCGGGCAGCAGCCGCTCGCCGCGAAAGACGTGATCGTCCAGATAAGGATCGGTCGCTGTAGACAGCTCCGCGTCGACGACGAGTTCGATCTTTGGATAGTAGACGCGCGGCTTCTCCAGAAAACGCAGGAAGGGAAGTTCGGGCCTCTCGACTTTGAGCGTCGGCATGTCGCGTAAACGTCCCATGACAACCGCAGAGACGTTTGCGGACTTGCGGCAGAGGAGTTTGCGCAACGCGTCCAGACCCTTCTCGACCGGAATCGGCGTGATGCCTTTACGGGCTAAACTATCTACGGTGCCGAGTCGCGCGCCCATGCCCACACCTGACCAGACGGACCACTCAACGGCGAGGCAACGGCAGTGCGGATGTACAGTCTGCCATTGCTCAGTCAAACGTGTGAGCCATTCGTTAGCGAGACCGTAGTGCGCTTCGCCCGGCAGTCCTGTTCGCGCGATGATTGAGGAGAAAGTAATAAAGAGACGCAGGTGATCGGGATTGATCGCCGCGAGTAAGTTTTGTGCGCCGCGAATCTTGGGTGCGACGGTTTCGGAGAGCGCCTTCGAGTCGAGATTCTCAATCAGGCACGGGACGTTTCGCGCCGCGCCGTGCAGGATCGCTGTGACTGGTCCAAGGTCGTTCTCAACGTCACGAATCGCCTCGCGCGTCGCAGCGGCATCCGTGACGTCGACACTGTAGTAACGGAAGTCAACGCCCGCGGCTTTCATTCTTTCGAGGTTTGAGATGATCTCGTCATCTGCCGCAGGTTGAGAAAGACCAAAGATGGCGAGACGCGCGCCGGATTCGCGTGCCAGCCGAAGAGCGCACTCAGCAGTGATCCCACGTGCACCTCCCGTGATCACGATCACGTCACTCGTTGTAAGTGGCAGCTCGACTTCATCCAGTTCAAGCTCGAGCGGGCGCAGGACCGGCTCAAATCGTCTACCGTCTGAACTGTAGTGAGCTTCTACGTAGCCACGCGCGGCTAGCGCTTCTGCCAGTATCCATGCGGCCGCGTTAGGATGTTCCGAAGGTACGTCAACCACGCACGTGTTCAGATTCCTCGCTTCAAGATGCAGCGTGCGCGCGAAGCTTGCTGCGTCGCCAACAAGCACGAAACGGAAATCTTCACCACCTTTCAGCGCCTCGCGCGCACCTTCCAGTAGCAGGCCGGCATGATTCTCATCGGGTTCTGGCGGAAGTAGAACAACGATGCCGCGGCCTGCGCCTGCGTGCGCGAAAGATTTTTGCACCGCGTCTTTGAGCGGATGATCTGGCGGAGCGAGTATGCGCCAGGCTCCCGCCTCGGCTGGACCATCTCGCCGGGGCAAAGCGCGTTCGACGAATTCGACAGAAAATTCGCTGACCCACTCGTCAACGCCGGGTGGGTTTGCTTCCGCATTTGAGTCGTCGTCGCTCCCGGCGCGCGCCGTAGCCTCCAATGCGTTCGCGATTTCAGAGATGGTTGCGTTTGCGTAGTTAGTCGGGGCTGTCGGAGGTGGAAGACCAAGGTGGCGGGCCGCTTCAGCCACGAGTTGGGCCACGCTGATCGAGTTCAAGTGCAGGTCGTCGAGCAGTCTGCTTTCGTTCTCGATCGTCGCGATGGAGAGTTCAAGGCGCTCTGCTACCAGTCGTCTTACAACTTCCAGCGGCGTATCAGTAGCTTGGAGACAGTCAGTACCACCTGCGGTAGCGGGTGGGTGCGTAGCGGTGGTATCTGTCTCCAACAGATCCGGCGGTGCTAGCTCGCATGGATTGGCAAAGAAGCGCGGGCGCCAGTCGAGGTCGAACGGGCGCGCGAAGCGATCGGCGAACAACTCATCATTAGCGACGCGTGCGCCAAGAGAGAAGCATGCGCCAACGGCATTCAACAGGCCACGAATCGAAGTTCCGCCTGCATCGAGGGCCACGCCGGGCTCTTTACGAAACTGATCGATCAGACCACAGAGAGTCTGGCCGGGGCCAACCTCGATCCAAAGATCAACGCCAACGGCAGCGGCTTCATTGACTGCCTCCATAAAGTGGACGGGTGAGGTCACTTGTTCGCGGAGCAGTGCACGCAAATCTGTATTTCCGTTGAGATGTTGGCCGGTTACGGTTGAAAAGACCTGGCGCTGCAGTGGCCCGAACTCTTCACGCTCGAGATGCGCGAACAAACTATTTCCTGCCGGCCCGACGAGCGAAGAGTGGAACGCGTGAGAGACGCGTAACAACGTAGTGCGCAGCCCGTGTGCCTCGGCGCGGCGCGCTACCTTGCTGATCTCGAGCGCCTCGCCGGAGAGTACTGTCTGCGTAGGCGAATTTAACCCTGCTATGACAACCCGCTCGCCGTTCAAAATCTGCTCGACTGCTTGTTTGTCTGCTGCAACACTCAGCATCGCGCCGGTAGGCCCATCGACTTCTGCCATCGCGCGCCCACGCGCGCGAGCGATGCGGAGCAGTGAAGACTCGTCGAGAGATCCGGCCCAATTGAGCGCCGTGAGTTCGCCGAGGCTGTGGCCCACGGCAACGCTGGCCGTGATCCCCAATCTTGAGAGGACGCGAAGCGCCGCGACCGACGACGCGACGATTGCCGGTTGCGCCACGTCAGTCGAGACACCATCGCCCCGCCAATTCTGATTCGTGTAGGTGTAAAGGTCTTCGAGGAAATTGAAACGACGCGCCCACGACCCGCCGTCCTTATATGAAGGCGAACCCTGACCCGGAAAGAGAAAGCCGATGCGTGCTGACGACTGATCGCTGCTGAAAAAGACGCCGCCATGTGAATCGATCAGCCGGGCCGCGTCGCTGCGTGCGTGCGACCTCAACGTTTCAAGCCTGCTCGACAGTTCTGCCGCACTTGACGCCACCACTGCCGCGCGAACACGAAGGGGACGAAGCGTCTCCGACAGGCGCACAGCAAGATCCGTCAACTCACTGCGCGAAAGACGGTCAGCATACGTGAGCACGCGCTCGATTTGATTCTCGAGTTGAGCAACATCGCGAGCGCTGAAGAGGAACAGTTCTGCATCCTGCGCAGATGTAAGTAGCGCTCGCTCTTTTGAAGTAAGAGACTGGCGACGATCATCGTCTGGCGCTTCCAGAGTAACGTGCGTGTTGATCCCGCCGAAACCCATCGCACTAACACCTGCGCGAAGGCTCGCCCCGGTGGAGAAGAGTTCGCCCTGTTTCAGAGCGCGGAGTGGAGACTCATCTCTTTTCAGTTCTTCATGTGGATCGTCACAGCCAACGGTTGGCGGAAGGATCTGCGCACTGAGCGCCATCGTCGCTTTGATCAATCCGGCGACACCGGCTGCGGCCTTTGTGTGACCGATGATCGCTTTGACAGAACTGACAACAGCCGGCGTTCCATTCGCCTCGCGACGCGCGCGCGCCAGCGCCTGAAGCTCAGTCGCGTCGCCGACCGCTGTGCCAGTCCCGTGTCCTTCGAAGTATGCGACGGTATCGGCGCCATAGCCCGCGCGTGCATAGGCACGTCGCAACGCGATGAGCTGGCCTTCAACCTCCGGACGAGTGATCCCGCCGCTACCATCCGACGAGACGCCCCAACCACGTATAACCGCATAGACTCGCAGTCCTCTAGCCACCGCATCCTCGTGACGCATGAGTACGACGAGGCCACACCCCTCACCAGGCCAGAAGCCCGCTGAACGCGAGTCATAAACGCGCATCATGTCTGCCGCGAGTGCGCCAGTCTTGGCGAACCCTACCAGCTCGAATGGATCTGTGCTCAGGTCAACTCCGCCGGCGATAGCCACCTCGAGATCACCGACCGCGAGCGACGAGCATGCATTTATGACAGCGAGTAGCGACGAGGCGCACGCCCCGTCGACCGTGTAACCGCCTCCCTTGAGATCGAAATGATTACAGACGCGCCCGGCGATCGTGTTGGAGAGTCCGCCGGCGAGCGTCTCCGCCCCGACTGGCGGAAAAGGTTTTTTGTAAAGCGCCTCCATCTGCGCGAGGAGCTCACGCTGCTGGTCCAACGGGCACTCACCCTCTTCGAGCACCTTCCTCACGACCCGCCGCACGTACGGCCAGCGTAGTCGCATCGTATTCGCACGCGAAAACTCTCCAGTAAGTGTGTTGCCGACAAATACGCCGGTCTCTTCGCGTGGGAGTCCGTCACCTTCCGGAAATCCGGCATCTTCAAGCGCCGCAGCAGCGACATCCAACGTCAGCCAATGCGCCGGATCGGCTGCACGATACGTCGCGCCGGGTACGCGGAAGCGCGCGCGATCAAACTCGTAGCCTTCGATGAAGGCGCCTTCTGTCGAATATGTTTGATCGGGGCTTTGCCGATCAGACGACAGATAGTCGTTGAGATTGAGTCGCTCAGCCGGAATGCGTCTGAACGCGCGTCGTTGGGCGAGGGCATTTTCCCAGAGCTCGTCGGGCGAACGCGCCTCAGGATAGCGACACGCCATGCCGACGATGGCTATTGCGTGTCTCATCTCACGCCTCCCTCACCAGCGCAGGAGTCGTGACGGCGACAGCATCCTTCTCTTCATGGGCCCGGCCTCTGATCCACCGCACGGCAAACGCGCAAGCTCCTCGAACCGCGCAGACGATTGTGAGAGCGAAGAAGAGTCCGAAGACTACATGCATCACCATCAACAACCCGTAAACTGCCGCAACGCTGAGACCGAATGCGATCTGATCGCGCCGCCCGCTTGGCGTCGTAGCCGGGTCAGTCACCATGTAGAACGTGTAGAGGATAAAAGCGACACCCGTCATCGGAATCAACCCGGCACCAAAAGGAGTATCAAATAACAGACTCCTCAATGCAGCTTGTGCGACAAAGCCGCCGAGCCACGCAGCTATCAACGGCAACCGGTGGGTGAAACGTGCGTTCAAGAACGTACCCGTGCAAACGATGACTCCGGGCAAGATCCAGTCGCCCACACCCGTCATGTTCTCGGTGAACTGATAAGGCGGCGCGACACTGACCCACGAGAAGGCGAGTAGCGTCACCGTAATGCCGAAGTTCGAAGGGTTGAAGAAGTGACGCGTGCCACGTTCGGCTGGAGCGCGCAAGAGACACTTCGAGCAGATCGCGACGACGGAAGCGAAGATTACTGGTCCAAGTCTCTCGTTTGCGTAAAGGAGCATGGCGCACGCGAGCCCGGTGATATGCGCCGAGAGGAGAAACTCGACAAACTTGCGCGGGCCGCCACCGAGAAACCTGAGCGGGCGGCGATTACAACGCGCGTCGATGAACTCGAGCAGCAGCTCGACGCTGTAGGCGGAGGCCAACGCCACGAGTGGCTGGGCCAACGATTGTTCGAAGCCAAAGAATGCATGGCCCAGGATATTGAGGACAGTGATCGCCACCGCGAAGCGCCGCAAGCCTCCGAGACGGTCCGCTCGATTGTTCATCTCATTTGCACTCATTGATGACCCCTTTCTCACTGCCGAGCAGGATGGTGTACCAACCGCCCGGCGGCAGTTGAATCGGTTCTTGTTGTAGTGCTCCACGTGCGTCGCGCCAGCGCAGCTCTATACTGATGAGATCGTTTCCGGCGAGCTGGCCCAACCCGAATTGCAAGTCGGGACTGCGCTTGCCTGAATGTCCGTTACCGCCGTCCACCTGCTGCACGATTGGCGCGCGTCCAGGCAGAAACACACGCGCCTCAGCGCCGATTGCCGGACGCGAAAGAATTGCGGTTGCATCACGACATACGCGCGTCTTCGATAAGCCGTCACCAACGGGCAGACGGAGCCTGAGTCCAAGAGACACGCCCGCATTGCTGCTCTCATTGCGATAGAAGTAAGAAGTCCCCCACTGGTTCGCGACCGCGTAGTCAAGACGTCCATCACCATCAACGTCTGCTGTCGCGATTCCCCGGGTGAGCAACGGCTGGTCGAGGGAAAGCTGGGCGGCGATGTCGTGATAACGCCCATCCGGCGCGCGCACGAAGAAGAAATTGTGACCGTTGCCGCTGATGTCATCACCGGCTTGAAGCATGGGCCAACTACGTGGATCGCGAAGACGTTGATCGTTGCCCATAACGACCTCGTGCAACTCGGGCCAACGATTCACGTTGCCTTTGAGGAAGCCCGTCGCCTGCAACGCCTCGAGGACGCCGTCGTTGTTGAAATCGCCCAGCCGTGTGTCCCATCCCCAGCCGCTACGAGACAGGCCGAGCGACTCGCTGCGATCGATGTACGGAGCAACACCTTTCTTCATCAACTCGGTGTGTCCCGTGCTGAGGAAGACGAAATTACTTTCTTCAAGCCCATACTCCTGCGTGATGTTGCTGACGTAGATGTCGGGCCACCCGTCTCCGTTTAGATCGCCGAAGTCAACACCCATGCCCTTGTAGGAGTCGTGGCCGAGTACCTTCGACTTGGTTGTCGTTAACGAGCGACGTCCTTCCAGCAACTCGAAGCGCGGGTGACCGGGTGTCGAGCGGTTGTGCAACAGGCGGTCGGGACCGAAGTCGTTGGCGAAATAGATTTCGGGTAGTAAGTCGCCGTCGAGGTCGGCGGCGCCGATTGCGAGCGCCCAACCCTGGGCACTCTGCTGGTCAAGTGCGCCGTTGGCCTCCTCGAATTGCCCTCCTGTGTCAGTTGCTGATTTCCATAGCAGGAGATGTTTTCGCCCGCCGTTTTGCGCTTTCGACATCGAGTCCTGCATCGTGTCGGCGATGTTGGACCGTGCGTCGAGAATGCGCGCCCCATCAGGAAAGAAGTTGCCGATGATCAAGTCTGTGTGGCCGTCGCCGTCGATGTCTGCGAGTGTCGCCGCGTTCGTGTACCAGCGTGCGCCGCCGGGAACTACTTCACTCTGCGTGTAGCTGCCGGCGTTGATTGAGGTGCGGTCGTGTTTGATGAAGGCGATTGGAGTCCGGCCCCAGTAATAGGCGAGCACGTCCTGAAGACCGTCTTCGTTAAAGTCTCCGGGCAGACAACCCATCGGCGCCATCGTCGCTTTGTCGTAAGGGAGACTGATCGGATCGAGAGCGAATGGCTGATAGCGCGCGGGCGTGCCTGGAACTGGCGCGACGATGACTTTATCGATCCTCGTATCGACGTAACAGGCGTCGTTCGGCAGTCCGTCACCATCGAGATCGTTCAGCGCCACCGCCGCCCCAACGCTCGAGATCCAGGCATCAACACGTCGTAACGATGGATTGACGTCGCGGATTGTCCTTTGTGTTTCTCCGCCTAATGTTGGCAATGGTGCGGCGCTGAAATGGAAACCTTCTGCGAGCTTTGCTAACTCGGATTTCGAGGCCTCGGGTATGCGCGCGAAACCGTAGACTGCGAAGACAAGAACGATCGCCGTCAACTTTGCAGCGTGTCGCCGGAATGTGATCATCATGTTCTATTAACTCCCGGTTGCGAATTTGTTCTGAATGCGGCGGCGCCAAACTTCGTAAGCCGGCAACCCGCCTTCATCACGCAAGTCTTCCAGTGCCGCATCAGTGACTGCGGCGGTTTCTTCGGCAGAGCGCCCCCAGATCAAACGGCAGATGTTTTTTGTGTGAAGGTTGAGGTTTGCTGCGCGTTGGCGAGTCTTGGCGGCAAAAGCCACACCCTGAGCAAGCGAAGACAAATGTTCGTGAGCCGAGGCGCGCAAGGATTCGATTGCGGTCCGATCGCAGCCGCCGGCGTAAGCGCATGCCAGGCCCACACCGCTCCACAGATCGTCGCGTCGCGCGGAAGGAAAAGCGTTGATCGCATTCGCGACTGCTGCGACGTCCGCGCCTTTCACAAACCACATGCTTCGTCCGAGACCTTGATCGAAAACGCGTAGCGCATAACCGTGCAGGCGAGCGTGAATTGCCCGTCCTGCGACGTATTGAGGCCAATAGAAATAGCCTTCGTGAAAACCGTAGCCATCGACTGCGAGCCAACCGAGTAGAGGATCGAGTTGGGCCAGGTGTGAGGTGACTGATCGTCGCAAGCGAGCGAGCGCCCATCCCAATCCAACATGCATCATGTAGATGTGAGGTTGGCCCAGGCGTTCGGTGAAAGTGCGCCAGCGGTCCTTTCGCCACGGCGTGAAGCAGTCAAGGAGGCCCAGCCCCATTGCCGCGCCCTCGAAAGCAAACCCTTGTAAGTCTGCTTCCACGATCGCGAGCCGGCGCGCTAGTGGACCAAACTCAGATTCCTCGAGCGCAGCATGATAGCCACTGAGAAAAAGGATGCCGATCTGCTCGAGACGCCGGCGCGCCTCCTCGTCGCTCGCGCGAAACCCGCGCTGAGCAAAGCTCGCTTCAGCCGTTGAAAGTCCCAGGAAGCGTCTGCGCGCCTGCCCGAGTAACGAAACTTTATCCGCACGCACCTGCATGTTCATTTATCCACGTAGCGACACTACTAACCGTCCGGAGTCAAACGCTCCTCACACGAGTGTCCAGGTTTTCAGGATCTGGGCTCGACGATTGGCGGAGAGGAAAATCCGGCGACAGAGGTCGGGTAACGGCCGCCTGTCCAATCATCTGTATTGGGAGTGCAGAAAACAGTATGGCCCGCGCGCGCGGAAACCGGCGTGGCATTTTTGGAATAGCTACTTAAGCAAGATTGAACAAGTAAAAGACTCGCAGGCGTGCTGAAATTCCTCGCACCGAAAGAACACGTTCGGACAAAAGTATTTCGTGAGGAGGAAAAAGATCGATGAAAGAGATCACACGGAGGCTTTACACAAAACCAGTCATGCTCGGCATGGCGTTAATTGTGGGAGTGGCGCTTGTGATTGGCTTGTTCGTCACGTCGAAGAGCACGGCGGCGCCGAGCCAGTTTCCAGTCGCCGCAGGGAACGACGAATTCGAGACCCCTGGCGACGGCACAACGTTTCACGACTTTGGAGGCTCTCCCATACCGGCGGGCTTCTTCGGGACAGGTTCCCTTGCGTATTCGAAGCTCGTGCCTCTCCAGGGCGTGCCTCTGGGACCAGGGAGCAATGTTGACACAGTAATCGAGCGGGCGTCAGCTGTCTCAGGTCCGGGCGGCAGCACGGGGATCACGATGACAGCGCTTTCTCTAAAAGCCAGCACCCCGATCACCGTCACCTACCAAAACAATTCGACAGAGACCTGGGACGTCTTTGTGGGCCTGTCAATTTTCAAAACTTCGGGCGGTACGATGACAATCAATGCCAGCACTTTTGACTCGACGCTGAAGGTCTGGCCGAGATTCACTTTCAAGCGCGTACCCGATGGGTTAACAAAAGTGCTCGATACCGGCAGCGGTTCGGGGCTCACGGCTCAGTCGGCCGATAGTGGCCTGGCGGCGACCGAATCAGCAGCCGCAGATGTGAGTGATAGTGCTGTCGTGATCGAACCCGCGCCACTACCCGCGCCGTGTCCCGTCGCGACGGTCAGCGATTCAAGACTAAGCGCTAGCATGGCGACTACGACTGCTGCCGCGAGTTCCTGCGCACCGGTCCAGCTCAGTTCCGTCAATCAACCGTGGGGGCCCTGTGCTCCTAATACTTTCTGCATCACCGTGCCGATCACTGAGGAGGAGAGATGGGCGCGCCATAGACCTAAACCAAAAGCCCAGGTACAACAAGGCGTGGCTGAGTAATCGTCTCAGACTAGTCGGCATATCGATCTACCAGCACTCCTCCCAAATGCCCTGGTCAACTGGCCTCACCCGCGGTTCCGATTCGGAGCCGCGGGTGAGGATTTACAGTCTTTAGCCACAGTAATAGAATCTCGATCCCCCGCATGAAGAAATGATCCAGTCTTATAAATCCTCCGGTTCGGGATCGACTCTACGATGCGCAGTCGTGGCTTCACTGCTGCTGAGCGCGGCGGTCGATATTGCAAAAGCACAACAGGAACTAATTATCAGCCAGCCTGTCGCGCGCGAAATGCGAGGCGGCGAACAGCACACCTATCAAGTAAAACTAAACGCTGGCCAGTACGTGCGGGTCGTGGTGGAGCAGAAGGGCATCGACGTCGTGTTGGCGTTGTCAGGAGCGGATGGAAAACCGCTTCTCGAAGTCGACAACAACCTGAGCGGCACGCGAGGCATGGAAGTGGTTTCACTCGTGGCTGACGTCAGCGGTACCTACCAGTTGAATGTAAGCTCGCTGGAGAAAGATGCATCGGCTGGACGATACGAAATACGGATCGAGGATCTGAGGACTGCCACCGACGCAGACCACAAACGCGTCGCCGCCGAGCGTTCTTACGTCGCCGGTGCAAAACTTCAAAGCGAACGAACTGGAGATGCGTGGCGCAAGGCGGTGGAGCAGTACGGCGAAGCGTTGCGACTGATGCGGGAAGCGAGTGACCGGCGTGGCGAAGCGATGACGCTCACCAACATCGGTTCGATCTACCACTCTCTTGGCAATCCACAAAAGGCGCTCGAGTACCTTAACCAGGCACTCGCTGTCTGGCGTGCTGTCGGTGACCGTCATTTAGAAGCCATCACACATACGATGAACGGCAGGGTTTACTACGCGCTTGGCGAACCGCAGAAGGCGCTCGAGTCTGGCGGCCTCGCGCTTCCGGTCATGCGTGCAGTTGGAGATCAGAGCGGCGAAGCAGGCGCGTTCACACAGATCGGCACGGTTTACAGATTGATAGGCGAGCCGCAAAAGGCGCTCGAACAGTACGCGCAGGCGCTGCCTTTGGTTCGCGCCGTGGGTGATCGCCGCAATGAAGCGACAGTTCTCAACAACATGGGAACGGTCTACAGCCTTTTGGGTGATTCACCGAAGGCGTTTTATTACTTCGAGCAGGTGCTTCCGCTGGTGCGTGCGACAGGTGATCGCTGGGTTGAGACCGCGACGCTCACCAACATGGGAATCCTCCATACCCTTCGTGGCGAACCACAAAAAGCGCTCGAATACCTCAACCCTGCGCTTGCGATCGCGCGCGAGCGTCGCGACCGCAAGACAGAGGCTGCGGTGCTCACGCATACGGGAACTGCTTACAGCGCTTCGGGAGATAAGAGTAAGGGACTTGAATATCTGGGGCGCGCACTTGAATTGAGAGTCGCCGTGAGTGATCGCCCGGGCGAGGCGATAACACTCAATCATCTTGGACGCGCGTTCGCAAGGTGGAACGAGCTGGAGAAGGCGCTCGAATACTATGGCAGGGCGCTGCCGATCTGGCGCGCTGTTGGCGATGGCAACGGGGAAGTCGCAGCGCTTTACGGGATGGCGCGCGCCGAAGCCGATCGCGGTGATCTCCGCCGTGCTAATGAGCTGACCGAATCGGCGCTTCCGATTATCAACACGCTACGCACCAGGGTCACCAGTCCGGATCTACGCGCTTCGTATTTCGCCTCGGTCCAGGATTTATTCAAGCTGCGCATTGATCTTCTGATGCAGCTTCATCGACGCGAGCCGGCAGCCGGCTTTGACGTCGCCGCGTTGAAGACTTTCGAGCAGGCGCGTGCGCGCAGCCTGATCGACCTGTTGGCCGAAGCCAGCGCCGATATCCGACAGGGCGTCGATCCCGCGCTGCGTGAGCGTGAACGCTCGTTACAACAGATGCTCAATGCCGAAGCGGATCGGCAGATGCGCTCATTTGCCAGCCGGCGCAAGATCGAGGAACTGTTGACGCAGCTCGATGTGATTGAGGCCGAGTTGAAAGCAAATAGCCCGCGGTACGCGGCGTTGACACAGCCTGTGCCACTTGGGCTAACGGAGATCCAAACCGCAGTCACGGACGACGAGACGTTGTTGCTGGAATACTCGTTGGGCGAAGAGCGTAGTTATCTCTGGGCGGTAACAAAGACTTCCTTTTCAAGCTACGAGCTGCCGTCACGCGCCGTGATCGAGGCAGCAGCTCGACGCTGTTATGAGCTCTTGACTGCGCGTAATCAGCACGTGAAGTTTGAAACAGCGGATGAGAAGCGCGAGCGCGTGCGAAAGGCTGATGCCGAGTATCCGAATGCGGCTGCGGCTTTGAGCGATCTGCTGCTTGGACCAGTCGCGGCACAGTTAGGGCGAAAGCGACTGCTCGTTGTTCCTGATGGAGCGTTGGAGTATCTGCCGTTTGCCGCGCTCACAGTTCCGAACAAGGCCTCGGTGTCGTTTGTGCCGCTCATGGTCCAGTACGAAGTGACGAGCATTCCGTCGGCGTCAACGCTTGCAGTGCTCAGGCAGGAGCTCAAAGGACGCGCACCGGCTGAGAAAGTAGTCGCTGTCTTCGCGGATCCTGTGTTCGATAAGTCTGATGAAAGAGTTAGTGGAAACTTGAGCCGGGTTGCGGGCGGGCATCACGGAGCGCCGGCTGCGGATGAGGTGGTGGCGTTACAGCGACTTCCTTACACGCGACAAGAGGCGGAGGCGATTTTGGCGCTCGCACCTTCCAGTGGACGAAAGGCTGCGCTCGGCTTTGAAGCTAATCGTGCGGCGGCGATGAGCGAGGACTTGATCAAGTATCGCATCATACATTTTGCCACCCATAGCCTGCTTGACAGCACGCACCCGGAGCTTTCGGGCATCGCGCTTTCGATGTTGGACCGTCAGGCGAAGCCGCAGAATGGTTTCCTCCGTGCGCATGAGATCTTCAATCTCAGGTTGGGGGCTGAGCTCGTGGTGTTGAGTGGTTGTCGCACGGGTCTCGGCAGGGAAGTGAAGGGCGAAGGTGTTTATGGGATGACGCGTGGCTTTATGTACGCGGGTTCAAAGCGCGTGGTGGTGAGTCTCTGGGACGTGCAGGACCAGGCCACCGCGCGGTTAATGTCGGATTTCTATCGCGGACTACTCGGTCCGAAACGACCTTCCACTGCATCAGCCCTCAGAGCCGCACAAATCGCGATCTGGCGTGAAGGACGCTGGTCGGCGCCCTACTATTGGGCCGGCTTCGTCCTCCAGGGCGAACCAAAGTAGGTTAGCCACAGATGAACACGGATTTCATTCACGGATTTAATTGACTGATCCGTGAATGAAATCCGTGTTCATCTGTGGCTAATGTCGTGCCCGCCTGATGTCCGTTAGTAAGTCTTTGATGCGTCCGCGCCAAAGCACTGTTCCACGCGCGTTGACCAGAATTGCCGACGTGCCTACGATTTTCAGGGCTGCGTCTGCTTCGTCGGCGTTCGAAGTAACGGCAACGATGCCGCTCGAGTTCAACCTCTCACGCAATTCATCTAAGGGGGCGTCGCCGCGGATTTCGATGTAGATCTTCTTTACTTCACTGAGCTTCAGATTGGGGACTGTATCGCTGCTGCGTAACGCATCGCCAGCGTCTTCAACCCGCGCCTTGGCCGCCGTTGATCGCTTTTTCGGCGTCGGTTTGTTCGTGCTTGGCGGATTGCTCGCTTGGGCGACGGGAGTTGGAGCAGGCGAAGTTGTCTGAGCGACGCCGGTCTCTGCTGGTCCACTTGTTTGACGCGACCTCAGCATCACATACGCGAGATAGCTCGTCAGGCAAATAACCACCAGCACGCTTGCGACGAGAATTGCGCCGCTCCACATACTGCGCGAATTCGGATCTTCCTCCGACCTGAGACGAAGCTTCTGCCGATGCCACCACAAACGCGCAGCTCTGCGCGGAGCCGTTTCCCGGTAGCCGAACTCGACCAACAGATCAGCACCGCCATTTGCTTCTGTCTGTCTTCTCGTAATACTGAGCGAGAGATCCTGTCCACCTTCCAACCGGATTGAAGACACAATCGCCGCGTCGTTAAAGGAACTGAGCAAGTGCGTCGCGAGTAGCAGATCGCCGCTCGAGTCTGTCGACTTCACTTCGATAATCTCTGCGTCCTCGTCGGCGCTAAAGCTAATGCTCGACTGTTCGGCAGGATTCAACCGGCCGCGTTCTATACCATCGACCATGATGCGTATGACAGCAGTCGGTGACGAACCGCGACGGCGTCCCGCCTGCTCGTCAAGCATGTGGTTGATCTCGGCAAGTTCTTCGGCGCTCAGATCGTCAGGCGCGCTACGCTGCCGCGGCGGTGACTGATCATCCGACTGGTCCAGGAAGAAGCGCGGCAACTCCATGCGCTCTTCCGGCGGGCTGTAGCCAAACGCTGCGACGAGGCTCGCAAAACAATCCGGGTGCAAGACCGCGTGAATGCGGTTGACTTCGATTTCGTTTTCGTCGGCGCTACTCTTCGACGTCAGCGCAGCAATGACCGACTTAAGTGGATCGAAATCACGTGGCACGGCGCATTGCGTATCCCAGGGGGTGAAAAGGCGCAGGCACTCTCTTAAGAGAGACCGCAGTTCGCTCGAGCCTTGTTGAGTCTGGAACCTCTCTTCGCCTCTTCGCTGGCGACAGGCCCGGATCAACTGACCAAAGCGCTCATACATCTCATGCATCAAGACGGCTTTGCGCGAACGGTAATAGTAGTCGTCCTTTACGCGCTCGGGCTCGCCGATCACTGCGTTATAAATTTCCATGGTTTCAAGCGTGCTGTAGCTGTGAAGGAGGCGGCTGACACCGAGCGTAACGTAGAAGGCGTTTCTCTTTGTCGTAATTCTCACGAGATGCTTGATGAAATAAACGAGAAGGTCTTCGTCATTAGCGGGGTCGCCGGCAGCGTGAACGCCTGACGGTGCGACCTGGGCGGCACGCTCCTTCTGGCGCTCAAAAGGTTCGGATTCGACATAGACCAGACGCTGTAGCAAGTGAACGTCGCTGAACAGGGCTTTGTTGCGAATGGCGTCAGTCCGGCGCGACTCTCCGCGCGAAAATCTTCCGACGGGGATGTAGTAAAGACGCTTGCTCTGGCTCGCCATCGCGACATTCAACTTGAGCGTGGCAGCCGCGACGATCCGGGTCGCAATACCTTTGTCCTGATGGAGAAAGTAAGCGAGACGGTAGGCCTTGTTCAGCACCTGTTCTGTAGATATTTTGTTCACTGCTGCGGTCCTGCCACATTCTCCGCACCCCCGGCTAGATCAGCGTGGCATTTTCGGAATTTTAATAGGGGCAGGGTAAACAAAATCCCTTTTGCGATTGCGTGTGTGTTAAGATCCGCGGCCCAAAGCCCAGACCTCATGGTTCAGCCACTGATTTTAAGGAGAAAATTCGAATGAAGAAGACGCTGGCTCTGGTGCTCGCTGCTGCCTTGTTATATTTGGCGCTCTCGCCTCCTCTATCCATTGAAGGTCTGGCTGCGGCCACTAAGTTCTACACGGCCGCCAATCCGATACCCAATCGTTATATCGTTGTGCTGGCGACTACGGACCTTAGTCCGATCGCAACACCTGCAGCAACTCCCGTGAGCGGTAAGGTGTCAGCCGCTTCCGTCTCGGCGACAATGGCAATGCCTATAGATTCGAGTGCGGCCGTTATTGCCGAACCAGCGCCTGATCCGGGTGTGGTTGCGACAGCCACCAGCCTTACGTCGACGTACGGCGGCACCTTCTCTACAACATGGAGCGTAGCCCTCAAGGGCTTTCGCCTGAACGCTAGCCAGGCGCAGGCGACAGCCATGAGCGGTGACTCGCGCGTCGCATTCATCGTGGAGGATGGCGCGATAGCGGTGGGAACGCCTGACTCGGAGCCGATTATCATGACGCCCGATCCGGATGTCGATCTCAAGCCGCAACCACATGCTTCATGGGGGCTCGACCGCATCGATCAACGCAGCCTGCCGCTGGACCAGTACTATGCTTATCAAAACAATGGTGAGGGTGTGAACGCTTATGTCATCGATACTGGCATTCTCACCACGCACTACGAATTTCGCGGGCGTGCCGACGCGATCTTCGACGCGCTTGGTAGCGAAGGTGTGATCGGCGTCGACTGCAACGGGCATGGCTCGCACGTGGCCGGCATCATCGGTGGTCGAACATTTGGTGTGGCTAAGAAGGTGCACCTGTTCAGTGTGCGCGTGCTCAACTGTCAGGGCACCGGTGCGTGGTCGGATGTTATTAATGGAGTGAACTTCGTGACGTGGCATCGCGCGCAGTCGGCCCAACAGGGCGTTCCGGCGGTGGCTAATATGAGTCTCGGTGGAGAGACTAACCGAGCCGTTGACGCGGCAGTCAGAAATTCAATCAGAGCGGGAGTGATCTACGTAGTTGCGGCGGGGAATGGTAACAGTGATGCGTCAGCTTATTCTCCAGCAGGCGTCGCGGAGGCGATAACTGTCGGCGCCACGAACCAGTCCGATGCTCGCGCGGAGTTCTCGAACTATGGACCAACGCTCGATCTCTTTGCCCCCGGCGTTGGGATTCCGTCTGCGTGGATTGGTGGCGATTTGATGATCGCGACTGCGTCGGGCACGTCGATGGCGTCACCGCATGTGGCCGGCGTCGTTGCGCTGTATCTTCAGAACCATCGCACTGCGTCACCTGCCACGGTCAGTTCAGCGCTGGTCGGCAATTCAACTGAAGGTGTGGTGAGTAACCCCGGACAGGAGACTCCAAACCGGTTACTGTTCTCGAACTACTAATCCGGATTTTAATCCGTGTTATCTGTGGCTAATAGATCATGCGGCTATTGCCTGGATTGATTCATGCCGCAGTGAACAGCTACACGCGGCGCTTTCTTCTCCCTTTGGTGGGAACATGTGATAGTACATGCCGATCATCATCGGTATGAACACTATGGTGTTGTAGAAGAGATGTATCTCAACCCGAAACTTCGGCAGCAGCATTTGCAGAAAACTGACCGGCACGGGCGAGCCGAGCCAGTAGTGATGTGTCAGCGCCTGCCATTGCAGCACGGCATGCTCGCTGTGATGCCAAAACTGGATCACCAGAGCGATGGTCCACCATTTACGTGACGTTCCGGAGAACCCTCGCCTGAGTGTCCAAAGACCGATCAGCATCACGATCGCATAGCCGTAGTGCAAGAGCTCGGAACTTACGAGCCACGGATAAAACAGACCAAGAAAACCGCCGGCCCTCGGCCGCGGCCAGCCCAACACATAAATCTGATAAGCCTGGGCCAGATGTTCGGCCCAGTGCGCCAGCACTACGAACATGAACAGATTAAGGGCGCGCTTGTGCCAAACACTATTCAGCTTCTGATAAAACATCCGAGCTTCCTTTGTTGAAATGTTCCGGGTATACGTCGAGGGAGGACCGCAACTATAAACCTTTGTTTCTGAAGTAGCGTGGCATTTTTGCTGTAAACTGCACACTTCATGAAATTCCTGGAAGCGTTTTGGCGAGACCTACATTACAGCGCGCGAATGCTTCTGAAGCGGCGCGGCTTCGCAGCGATTGCTGTTATCACGCTGGCGCTCGGCATCGGTGCGAATACTGCAATCTTCAGCCTCGTCAGAGGCGTACTACTGCGTCCGCTGCCATTCAGCGAATCGGAGCGCTTGATCGGCATACGCGAAAGTAAGGTCGGCGAAGGTCATGATAACCCTCTAGCCTTTCGCACGTTCGCAGAGATCCGCGATAAAGCTCAGACGATCGAATCCGTCGCCGCTTACGTCAACTCAAACCCAACGGTGGAACAGGCTGAAGGCACAGTGAGCTTGCAAGGTTCTCGTGTGTCGCACAGCTACTTCAAAGTGTTGGGTGTAAATCCGATTTTGGGCCGGGATTTCACGCCGGAAGACGACAAACCGGGAGCGTCACTCACCGCAATACTCAGCTACGAACTATGGCAACAGCTTTATGGCGGCGACCGAGATATTGTCGGCAAGCCGCAGAAGATTGACGGACAGATGGTGACGATTATCGGCGTCATGGGTCCGATCAGTGTCGGCGGACAGATCGGTTGGCGCAGTCACTGGATGCCTTTGCGCACCAACGAAGCCGCACAACTCAATAACGCTGGACGTTGGCTGCAAGTTATCGCGCGACTCAAACCCGGCGTGACGATCGAGCAGACGCGAGCTGAGCTCGCGAACTTGATGGAGAACATCAAGCAGTCGTATCCCGCAACTCATAATCGCGACCACGGCATATATGCGACTTCGTTGAAAGATTACGTGGTCCGTCCGGGTGCGCAAACAGCGCTTTGGATTTTGTTTGGTGCGGTCGTACTGGTGCTGCTGATCGCCTGCGCCAACGTTGCGAACCTTTGGCTGACGCACGCTGCGGGACGTGAAAGAGAATTGGCGGTGCGGGCTGCGCTTGGCGCGAGCCGCTTCGCGCTTGTGCGGCAGTTATTGACCGAGAGTTTGTTGTTGACCGTTGGCGGCATAGTTGCCGGCTGGCTGCTCGCGCAATGGCTGGTCGCGACTGTTCTCAAGTTCAGTCCGGATGAAGTGCGGCGCATGGGCGAGATCAAGCTGGACACGGTCGTGTTGGTATTCACGCTCGGTTTGAGTGCATTGACGACTCTGCTGTTTGGCTTGTTTCCGGCGTTGAGTACGACAAAGCTCGACTTGGACCAAAGCCTCAAAGAGGGCACGCGCGCAGTCAGCGGCAGCCGGCGGCAGCAACGTCTGCGCGGTACGCTGGTAGTCGTGGAGGTTGCACTCGCGCTGTTGTTGTTGGCCGGCTCAGGCTTGCTGCTGAAGAGCTTCGCCAACTTACGAAACCTAGAGCTCGGTTTTGACCCTGAACGACTGCTGACAATGAGTGTGCGTTTGCCAGCCATTGGTTACAAAGAACCAGCGGCACGCGTGAACTACTTCCAACAGACGCTCGACAATCTGCATCACCTGCCTGGCGTCGAAGCGGCGGGCATCTGTTTCTCGCTGCCGATGACGGGCGACGGCGCGACCGACCCTGTTTGGATCGAAGGTCAAGCTGATCCACCCACAGGTGAAGAACCGGTTTTGCGCGGAGGGAGCGTGTCAGCCAATTACTTCAAAGCGATGGGCATTACGTTTCGATGGGGCAGGGCTTTCACGGAGGATGAAGTCTGGCAGGGTCGTCCGGTCATCATCGTCAACGAAGCGTTTGCCCGTCGTTTCTTTCCCGGTGAGAACCCTGTCGGCAAACGGGTCAAAGTAGGTGTTCGGAATCCGCCGTATTCAACCATCGTCGGTGTCGTTGCTAACCACATTCAACCGGGGATCGATAACCTGATTTGGGAAGAAATGTTTTATCCATACGTCAACACCGCCGACCCGCCGCTCGGGGTGATGAACCTGGTGGTGAAGACGACAGGCGAGCCGGCGGCCATGAGCAGCGCCATCATAAATGAGACGCGCAAAACGGATCGGTTGACTACGATTACCAACGTTAGAACGATGGATGAGCTGCGAGCGACTGCGCTGCAATCAGACCGCTTCAACCTTTGGCTGCTGGGTTCGTTTGCTTTGCTCGCGTTGCTGTTAGCTGCTTTGGGTATCTACGGCGTGATGACTTACACCACGGCGCAACGCACGCGCGAGCTCGGCATCAGGCTTGCGCTCGGTGCGCAAACTGGCGACGTGCTCAGGCTGGTAACGTCGCAGGGAATGAAGCTTGCGTTTATCGGAGTGGTGCTCGGTCTGTTGGGCTCGTTTGCCTTAACGCGTCTGCTGGAGAGTTTATTGTTTGAAGTCGGGACAACCGATCCGTTGACCTTCTCACTTGTCACCGTGTTGCTGGCTGTAGTCAGCTTCGCGGCCTGCTACATCCCAGCACGCCGCGCGACCAGAGTCGATCCTTTGATCGCGCTACGAAGCGAGTGAGTACCTACTCACCACGCTCGCTGAAACGCATTGAAATCCTGTGAGGTGCAAGTCTCGTTTCCATTTCCTCAGGAACTTTGTAGAATCAGGCTGATATTGGTTCAAAGCCTTACTAGAAGCAGCGGTCTTCCTGAACTCTTCACTTCAGCGCATGTCTGCCAATGACAAGATTCGAGAAACCGTTCAGGCTCAAGAAGGCATCTTGCAGTGGCTTCTCCAAACCTGGCGAGAAAAGAACTGGGTACGACTTCTCCTTATCCTCGACACAATTCTCCTGATCGCCTTCAACCCAAAGACGTCAAGTTGGGCACTCGCCATAATTGAAGTCCAGCACCCCCGTTACTACACGCGCGTTTGGCTCGGTGTGGTGATACTTATTTTTATTGTTGCAGTTATTATCGCTCTCAGGACCAAAACTACACCCAAGCAAGTCTCTATCGATGAACGCCGTACGATAAAGGGTCTGCGCCCGTTTCACTTTGACGATTCAGAAATCTTTGATCGTTTACAGCGCACTGAAATCATAAGAGAGTGCGTTTCAGCGATTGCCGATACTCAATTTCGATTCGGCGTATTGTCAGGACAGTCAGGTTCCGGCAAGACTTCATTTCTTCAGGCGGGTCTCTGGCCCGCGCTTGAGCGCATTCGACATCGATGCGTCTACGTCAAGTTTACTGAACTCGAGCCGCTCGAGACATTAAGAACCGCTCTCGTTGATCAAAAGCTCTTATCGTCTGATGCCAGTGAAAAAGATACCGTCGTCAAACTACTGGATGCGTGCGAGCCACCTGACGACGGTTCTTTAGTCTTGCTTTTTGATCAGTTTGAACAATTCTTCCTCCAGCACAGGCGCACAAACAATCGCAAACCATTCATCGCGGGATTAGCTGATTGGTATCAAACAAGATCCCATGAAGCGATAAAGGTCCTTGTGTGCATCCGGAGTGATTTCAGCGATCGTTTGATCGAATTGCAAAAGACAATGCGTTATTCGCTGGGGCCACAAGAGAATTTCCGATTAGACAGATTCGATCCCCAGCAAGCGGCGGCAGTGCTCCGCGTTATAGCACAAACTGAAGGAATAACAATCGACGAAGCCTTCGTAGAAGAAATCGCAAATCAACAACTGGCTGGCTCTGACGACGGTCTGGTCTCTCCAGTAGATATTCAAATACTAGCGTGGATGATAGCGGGACAGAATGCTGTTGAGGATCGTGCATTTAACCGTGCAGCATACGACGCGCTTGGCGGCATTGAGGGATTGCTGGAGAAATTCTTAAAGCGTGCACTAAGCGCCCGAGAAACCCCTTCACGGTATCACGCCGCCCTCAACGTGCTTCTTGCTTTAACAGACTTCGATAGTGACTCTCGCGCAGGAGCACTGACTCTTGAGCAACTGGCAGAAAAGCTGGAGAACGCATTCACCCGTGCCGATCTCGAGGAGGCCACCGATTGGCTGGCTCGTAGTGATGTGCGCTTGATTACTCCGAATCAGCAGGGAGGCATCCTCGTCTATGAGTTAGCGCACGAACGTCTTATTCCTGCCCTCAGGCGGCTAGCTGCCAAAGAACTCTCCGAAGTTGATGTAGCCAGACGTCTACTGGAACGGAAAGTAAGTGAATGGGCTGTAAACGGAAAGCAGTCGCATTATTTGCTGCGGGGTCGTGAGCTCAGGCTTGTTAAGCGTCATCGCGCACAGTTGATCCGAAATCCACAAAGAGATGCAAAGGCGAAGTTTCTAAAGCGCAGCCTCCTTCAATTTCGGATCAAATTGGTCGCAGCTTATATGACATTCTTACTTGCCGCGGGTGCGGTTTTCTGGTGGTTCAGTCCGTCCGGTCAGATGTGGCAAGCCGAGCGCGATCTCACAAATCTGACAACCAGTATCAATGATTCGACCACTCTGTATCGTGTGGCAAAAAACTTATTGCGAGCGGGTAGGTTGGAAGAAGCCTCAAGGCTGGCTCGACGGCTAGAGCCACATCAGGAGGTTGAGATTCTGGCCCAACTCCGGCAGCACTATCAAAAGATCGGAGCTGAACAAAAAGTCCAGGACATCAAACAGAGAGAGGAAGAGGAGCAGCAATTAGGCGTATACGGCAACCCGGAAGAAATGATTGCCATGAGCATTGCTTATTCGAAGTTAGGGGAGGTGAGCAATGCGTCCAGGTTACTTGATAAAGCGAAAGCCACAATCAATGAGCGGTCAACGATACTTAATCGATTGTGGGACATTACAGCAGATCGCTCCGACCCTTCTCCGTTAATACTCGCCGAAGCTTACCAGGAAACAGGAGACTCCAAGCGTGCGGCTGAAGAGCTGTTTCGAATATTTGACTCAGGCTCTTCAAACTTTGATGTGAATCCAACTACCTTGATCGACATAGCGTTACTCTGTGAAGAATTAGGTTCGAGCTATTGCGATAATCAGGCGTGGGAGAAGATCCTTCGGTCCGGGGGAACATTGTCGCCGCAGTATTCTGCCGCTCTTTTTAGTATTGCTGCTCGTGCGTTTTTGGCCCTTGGACATGTTGAGACAGCAGAAGATCTTCTAGAACGAGGGCGATCTAAGCTGGAAGCACTTGGTCTTAACTCGAAATGGACACAAGGCCGTTCCTACATGCCCTTGCATATGTCGAGCCGCCGGTACCGCAAAGTTCAGCTATGGAATCCGGAAAATGGTTCTCAGGTCCGTGAAGAAAAAGGTGCATATCAGTTGGACTCGAAGATCAGGATGCACCTCTTTCGAGCTGTGACACAGTCATACATCAATATTGCGACAATCGAAAAGGATCTGTCCTTTGTGGAGCGAGCAGAAAACTCGATAGTTGAGCTAGAGTTGAAAGATGCCGCGGATCTTTATCTAAGTCTCGCATACACCTATCTAGCCCTTGGGCAGAAGGACGCAACGCTTGAAATCCTGTCGGATGTTTGCAACATAGCAGATACCGAATTTAAGCGGGATGAACGCAAGAAGCTTGAGGAGCTGATTTATGCGTCTTTGGAGAAACTATCGGGAGCAATCCACGAGGGTATTGACTCAGATGACGGTTTGTCGCGTACTTCAAAGATTTGGCTGTTGAGTCTCGAAGCGCAAAGGCTTTGGCGCATCGGGCGCGCCGAAGACGCTCGAAAGATGTTATCCGCAGCAGAAACAATAACCCCACGAGTCCCGGAACCAGATGACTTGGAATTCGAGTTTTGGCTAGGACGCGGAAAACTTAACAGCTTAATCCTGCTAGCAGAGACATGTCTCCTTATGGGAGAAACAGACAAAGCCACTAGATACTTGGATCAGGTCACAGAAAGGGCGGCTACTCTATCGCCGGAAGCCAAGGCCGAGACAATGTCAACCCTTTGTGATTTGTACGCTAAGAACGGGCAATGGCGTCGTGCGCGCCAAGCGGCGGATCAAACTGGAAGTGACGTAATCAAAGCAGTTTCGCTCTCGAGTGCATTGGCAATTTGGAATGAAACTAACTAGGAATCCTCGCTTACCGAACAGCGAGCCGTGGTTGCAAGTTCTCCATCACATCCGGAAAAGAGCCGCGGCCGAAGAAGACGTGATTCGCAAGACGGCTGAGCGCGGGTAATCTTAATAGTGCACAACCAAGCTCGATCAATTGAGGTTGACGAAGTGTCGAGGCAATGCGACGCGCCCATAAGCGTGATGCAAAGCGCGAACGGAACAGCTCACCTGAGTACGCTTGCAACACCTGAACATCACCTGTCGACAAATATTCGGTAACAACGCTGGCTGCGAACGCGGAAAGACGCATACACGGATCCAGACCGCCGGCGGTGAGTGGTGACACGGCGCCGGCCGCGTCTCCTATCAACATGCCGTTTGCGTTGGCGATGTTTCTGAGCACGCCGCCGACTGGAATAAAGCCTGCGCGTGATTCGATCTGTTTTGCGTTTCGCAGGTCGATAATGTTTGCGACGCGCGAACGAAAGTCCTGCAGTGCCGGCACGGGATCGAATAACGATGGATAGCCGCCGACACCGAGGTGAGTCTCTTCGCCATCGTGAGCAATCCAGGCGATGTAACCCGGCGCCAGTTTCGGATCGAGAAAACAAAGCAATCGCGGTGGACCATCGAGCACGGCTCCTTCAAAAACACTTTCCACGCCCACGATGAATTCGCGATTCAATTCCAGGTTCAGATCTTTAGCAACACGCGAGCGGGCGCCATCAGCGCCGATCAAGTAGCGCGTCGTGATCGCACCGGAGCTGAGCCGGAGTGCTACTTTGCCGTTGGCTGCCGAATGGCTGAGGTAACTTGTGTGCGGAAGCCAATCGACACCGGCGTGTAAACACTGCTGCAGGTAACGCTGGTAGAGTTGGCCCATACGGCCGATGCGAAACTCGTCGTGCTGACTTACGAGCTCCAGCGACCGGTGCGCGGGTGAGTAGAGTGTGACGTGTTTGATTGGTGGTCCAAGACAGTCGTCGGGCAGGTCAAAATCGACGAGCGTGCGGCGCACGAAGATTCCGGTGGTATGGATTTTCTGTTCCAGAGTGTTCTTGCGATCGACGAGGAGAACGTTGAGACCCTGCCGGGCGAGCAGGCGAGCACACTGAAGGCCGGCAAGTCCGGCGCCGATGATAGTCACGTCGTAGCTCGTTCTCATAATGTATCGCCAAGTCCTTTATCGCGCAGAGTTCAAAGACAAAAAAAAGGGGAGAGGCGGGTCGGCACTAAATGTTTCGCATCTGTTTGATCAGCGATTCCATATGGCTCAAATATTTTTCGAGCGCGCTGCGGCCGGCGGCGGTCAGTTTGTATTCGGTCTTAGGCAGACGACCCTCGAAAAACTTTGTGCAGGAGATGTAGCCTGCTTCTTCGAGTTTGCGCGCGTGTACGCTCAGGTTTCCGTCAGTCGTATTCATCAGCTTCTTTAGATCGCTGAACGTCAACGACTCATTCGCTGCCAGCGCACTGATTATCCCGAGACGTAAGCGTTCGTGGATCAGGCGATCGAGGTTCGGGGCCGCGCTCTTTTCCTTCGTCCGGGCGACTTGCGGTTCCGTAACCTCGGGAACAGTCTTTTTTGCGCTCGATTGTTTAGCCACCGTATTTCCTCACAATAATTGCACCAAACACAACGTGCAGTCCGCCGAAGCCGGCGGCCATAAACCAGTTGGCGAACGCTGGCGGCGAGAACAGCGCGAGGGCGCCGAGGACCATGAGGCAGATGCCCATGATCGGCACCACTTTGACGGAGTACATGCCGCCAGTGATCACGCCCGTGCCGTAAAGTAGTAACCAAACACCGGGAATCGCGTTAGTCAGTCCGGCCTGGACCAGCACGATTGTTAGTAGTCCGCCGGCAAGCATAGGCGGCGTCAAACTGAAGACTGCTTTTCTACCTGGCCCGGAACCGAGCGGCATATCGATCGCGCGTGCTTTGCGGTCCATGGACCAGCCGGCGATCAGCAGGGAGATTAAGCCTTCGGCAATCCACACCGCCAGCCACGCGTTGAATGTCGATTGCAGAGCGGCGATCGCGGTGGCGATGAGAGCGGTGACGCCGATTGCGATCTCACCCCAACCGGAGATGCCGGTAAAGGCGGTCGCGAGCTCCATCGTCTCGCGGATGTACCGCAGGTTGTCCATGGCCCGGTCGTGCAGGGCCGGTGGCTCGGGTTGCGATTCAGGGATGAGCGGCACGGGCTTCATCGTCCGGGCATTCTATGCCGCCGGTGAGACTTGCGTCAAGTACTTTGCGGAGTAAAGAGGAGAAGGCCACAAAAGGCACGAAAAGCACAGAAGAGTCAGCGAACCTCGTCGGCTCTATTTGTGCTTTTTGTGCCTTTTTGTGGCTAAAAAATCCAATCAAGGCGTCAGTTCCGAAGTCAGCACTGCGCCGTTGAGGCTCGGAATCACGGCCGAGATCTTCAACACTTTCCGGCTGCCCTTATCGATCCAAACAGTCTGCTTGTCTGCATCGTTGTCAGCCGCCAGTATCTCGACCTTGTAGGCGTCAAACGTACCGGCCGGAACCGTAACGCTTTCCGTCCCGAGCACCTTCAACTGTTTGATCTGCGGCTTCTGTTTCATCAAGTCGAAATTTCGAAAACTCAAACTGTAACCATCAGCTAGGGGAAGAGAAGCGATCACTTCATACGCGCCGGCCCCGTCCGCAAACAACGCGCCCCCCGGATCGACGGCAAGCGGCGTGACTTGGCCGTTCATCGTTGTCTTCCCGGTCAACTGGTTCGGCGCAACATCCATCTCAATTTCCATCGGACCTTGCTTGATCAAGCGACGCTTCAACAGCAGGCTTCCTTTTTCGATCGTGCTGGTGTCGAAGATCGGGCCTTGCGGAGTCTGAGCCGTTTCATTGACGGTCCAGGCTCCATTTTCTTCCTTGATGTCTGTCTTCAAGGTGAGCGGAATTTCCTGTCCCTGGATTGCAATCGACGCCTTGTAGTTGTAAGTACCCGGCCGCAGATCAACCGCAGGCTTCGGGAGCTCGGCCGATGCAGTCATCATCTTCGGCATCGTCACGGTCTTCACGTCTACGTTTATTTCCTTTAGACGCTGCGACACTTCAGGAGTCATGGTTTCCTGGTAACGACCACCGAGATACTTCGCGAGAAACTTCTCCGCACTCGCAAACATCGCCATGTTGTTTACCGGACGCGCGAAGCCGTGTCCTTCATCCGGCGCGACCATGTACTCAACCGGGAATCCTCGATCTCTTAACGCGATCACGATCTGGTCTGACTCGCGTTTGTTGACGCGCGGGTCGTTAGCGCCCTGGATTACCAGCAGCGGAGTCTTGATTTTTGCAGCCGCAGTCAACGGCGACTGTCGCAGCAACTGTGCCTTTCCTTCGGGCGTGTTTGGATCGCCCATGCGTTCGTAGAAAAGCTTGCGAATCTGTTCCCAGTATGGCGGAATCGATTCGAGCAGCGTGATCAGATTCGATGGTCCAACAATCGAGACTCCGACCGCGTAAACATCCGGCGTAAACGCAACCCCAGCGAGCGTAGCGTAACCACCATACGAACCACCCATGATGCCGACCTTCTTGGGATCGGCAATGCCCTGCGCAATGAGATACTTTGCACCCCAGGTTATGTCGTCCTGCATCTTGTCGCCCCACTGCTTGTTTCCGGCATCGAGAAACTTCTTGCCGTAACCGGTTGAGGCACGGAAATTAGGTTGCAGGACAGCGTAGCCGCGGTTCGCGAGAAACTGCGCAAAAGCATCGTAGCCCCAACTGTCGCGACCCCATGGACCACCGTGGGGAAGGATCACCGCCGGAAGATTCTTCGCTTCGACGCCTTTGGGCAACGTTAGATAAGCAGGTATTTCCAAACCGTCAGACGACTTATATTTGACCGGCGTCATCGGAGCGAGGTACGCGCGATTCAACTTCTCGCGTGCCTGGTATTGCAACGTTAACTTCTTCGTGGAGCGGTCATACAGATAAGTTGAGCCGGGATCGGTATCGGAGTTCGCATAGATGATCCAGAGCTTTTCATCTTTAGTCGAAGATCCAAAACCGATCTCTTTGCCCGGTAGTTGTTTCTGCAGGTTTTTGTAATCAGCTTCGAACGCTTTGTCTTTCCAGTAGATTCGTGTGCGTTCATCGTCGTAGGAGGTGGAAACCAGCTCATCGGAAACTTCCGAGAAAGTCGCGTTGCCGAAGTCGACGTGTTTCAAAGGATCCGATTCAACCAGCTCTTCCTTGCCCGTGGTGGGGTTCCACAGCTCGAGACGGACGAGGTCGACATCGGCGCCCTTGTTTGTTTGAAAGTAAACTCGCTCGCCATCTTTGTGATAACGAACTGGACCACACGCCTCAAACACACTACAACTGTAAACCTTCGTAAACTTGTCCGCGTCAACGCGCAACACTTCCGTGTCGCCGTTTTCTGCTGATCGGGTTGCGAGTCGCAACTGGTCTTTCAGATCGAAAAAGTAGGCGGTAATGCGTTCAGTGTTTTTGCGGACGAGTGTGCGCTCGCCGGTGGAGATCTTTACTTTGTACAGATCGTGCCAGGCTGCGTCGCGATCGTTCAGACCGACGTAGATCACATCGGGCTCACTACGCGGCACCGCATAGATAAAGGCTCTGATTCCTTTTGCGTCGGTGAGATTTCGAGCGGCGGGCACGTCTTGTCCCGGAGCAGGTGCGTCCGCGGGATTGACGGCGTAGACGTTGTAATTCTCATCTCCGGCTTTATCCTGGACGAAAAGGATGTACTTGCCATCGCGCGACCAGAAGTAAGTTGGAATCGGGCGCTTGGTGTCGGCCGTGATCGGTTTCGCGCTGCTGAAGGGTTCGGCGGTCTTCTTCACCCAGACATTGCGTGTGCCCTTGAACGGTTTGATAAACGCGATGAACGCACCGTCCGGAGAAATCTGGGCGCCGGCAATCTCCGGATCACCAAAGAAAAGCTCGCGATCAATCAGCGGTGGACTCTGCGCCCACACCGGCGCAGCGAGCATAACGAGCGATAGAACTGAAAGTAGCAGCAAGCCGAGAAAAGACTGGCCAATTGAACGCATAAACACCTCTTTCGTTGAGTGATTGTTGATAGATTTCACAGGTAATTGAACAATCCTCTACGCAGCAGGGTTGCGTAAGGTTTCAAGGGCGAGCGCTCGTTTACTGTTTCTCGGAAGCGCTCTTGAGTGGCAGACGAATCAACTGATCGCGATAGACGACGTAGATCTTTCCTTGTTTCTCATCAACCCACATTGACATGCTGTCGAAAGAAATCTTCGGCACGACCAGAACGGGCGTGAACGAAAAATCTTTGAGGTTGTAGCGTCCGACCTGCGTCTGGTTCTTGGTCTCGTCAGGTATAGCAGACCAGTACTCGCCGGGCTTATCAGTAGGCTGCAAAAAGCGGTTGCCTTCCTGACGCAGTGGGGCAAACTCTCCAGAGATCGTTTGCACTTGTCCCGTTTGCGGATCGATTAAATAGTATTCGGGAATGTTCGGTGGAACTGGCTTAACAGGTGCTTCGTCCGGATCGTCTTTGGACCGGCGCAGCAGTATCTTGTTTTGCAGAGGGACAAAAGCGATCGCATCGAGTTGATCGGCGGGTTCCAGCCTGACCGGAAATTCCCGGCCCGTTTCCAGATTTATCCGCACCAGATAATTTGGCGAAGACCAGTCAGTATTTGCTTTAGATATCACAACCCACTTGCCGTCGGGAGTGACCACTGGATTCGCGTAGGCGCCGTCTTCGCCACTTATGCGCACTGCCTTTGTTCCCGCAACCTGCTTCCAAAGCCCGTCAAAGTTTTTTGCGATCAGGATGGAATTCGGGGTGAGCACTTTCACCTGTCGTTCATTTGGTGCTGATTCGTCGCTCTCGTCTAAAGGAAACCTGGTTACGTCAAAGGTTGAGTATCCGTCAGGCGCAGTAGTTACAGAACTGGCATCGTTATTTTTCAGATTGCGCCACGAGACGCGGGCTTTTTCGCGTACCAACTCGCGCTGCCACCGTTCGGCTTGTGTTTCGTCTTTCTCACTGGGCCCTGGGCTACGCCCTGCGGCTCTTTCCTCCTCTGTCTCAGGGCGCTCAACGAAAATGCGAATCTCATCGCCGCGCTGCCAGACGTCCATGACGGAAAGGCTTTCGTCTGCAAACAACAGTTCGGATCCCTTTATCTCCTGCTCAAAGTTGTATTTGGTTTTGGCGCCACGACCAAGGACTTCAAAATTTACGACGATGGCGAGGGTGGCGCCTCCAATCCCTTCATGGCTGAAGAAACGTCGACCACCTTCCTTCGTGAGCATTAGAAACTCTGAAGGCATACAGTCGTAGTGACAACTTCCAAACCGGGGACCAATATCACCAATCCCGCTTGTCGAAACAAACTGCTTGAAACTGGCGACTTCTGCTTTTGATATCTCGCGCTCTCGATATCTGGATGAGTCTTCATAAACTGTGTAAACAGCTTTATCTGCATAGATTCGTAAGACATGGCCCAGCAGGTCACCGTTTCCGAAGAAGGCAAAGATTTCGTGTGGACCATCGGGCTTGAACAACTCAGCCCGGAGCTTTTCTTCTGATTTGCCCATTTGATCGAAATTACTTCCGCCGATGAGCTGAATGTTTTCGCGCCAACCAGTGATGAATCCTTCATTGGGATGGTGTTGCCAGAGAAGTGTTCGCGCCTCCTTGCTGTCTTCTACCAGCAGGTAACGTTCAGCAGCAGATTGAAGCAACAGGTTTTTGCTTTTCAACAGTGGTCCAACGGCATTCAAAGGCAAGGAGGTTTGCGTCAGACGCGCACATGCAAGCAATGCGATTTGTGCCTCTTGATCAGTCGAAGTCAGTATGGCCGCGGCGGTTTCATTGTCATCGAGCAAAATAACGCCGATGCCTTGCGCTGCTCCGCTGGCTGCGATTAAGGAATGCAGTTCAGGTCCTACACTCTCTCGCAAATTGGCTCGGCGTTCCAAAGCCGTAATGATGGTGTTTGCGTCAGCCGTGTTTGCTGCGATTCTTTTAAGAAGGTCAAGTTCAATCTGACGACCCTGCCATTTATGAGTTATTTCCAGAAGAGATCGACTCAGTGGTTCGTTTTTTTGGCGCAGACTTGCGACGCGAATCAATACTGCCCGAACCAGAGCGTCAGAGGGATTGTTCAGCCCTGCCAAATAGCGTCCAATACTTATTGGAAGCGGTAAAGCGTCGCGTTGGTAATATTTCTCGACTTCCGCGCGACCCTCATCGGTAGTCCGCTTCGCTGCGTAGGCTTCTAGCGCATCGACCTGTTCGGCTTCCGTTAGACCACCTGAAGCCAGTAAACCTTCAAGTATCAACGGCCGATCGTTTTCGTCACTTTGGGCCAATGCCTTTTTCAAAGCGGGAATCGCTCGCGGATCCTTATAGTGCGCGAGAGTACGGGCGGCCCATGTGTCATAGGATTTATCATTCTCCACGACCCAAATCAGCCCGGGAACACTTTCGGGTACCTCGAGCTCAGCCATCTTTTGCATGAACGACCCTCGCTCCGAGGTGTAGATGGGAATCCAATCAGGATCCGAGAGCCAACGAAGGACAGGGAGGATTACATCGCGCCTCGGATCGGCAATGGCATAGCGCACTAAGCAACTCCCTGCCGTCTGCTGTTGTAATCGATCTTTCCCGGCGACGAGTTTGGTCATAACCGGAATCCACTTATCGGGCTCGCGCGTGAAGAGCGTATTTAAAGGTGAAAAGCCGTAATTTCCGTCGCGCAGTTGAATCAGAGTGTCGTCGTTGAAGAGCGAGAGATACCACTCGTCGCGGCCAGACCATTCCGTCAGCGATAGATTCTCGATGGCCTCCTCTCGAGCACGTCCGGGGTAACTGCGATTCGAGGCGATTGATTGCAATTGATTGCGGAATTTAAGTTCGGCGGCAGCGTCTTTTTCTTCAATGCTGTGTCGATATAAGAGCGTGAGGGCTAAGGTCGCTGTTCGCTGCTCTCCGGTGTTAACCAGAGTTTCTGCCAGCGGCTTTGCCATGGACCAATCGATCTGCGCGAGCGCCACGAGGGCGCTTCCGTTATCAACGTAGCCGAGCTTGTTCTCGTCCTTGACTTTGTTTGCCAGCGAAAGCAACTCCCCGAGGTAATACTTGCTGTTATAGACCAGCCACTTTTTGATTTCCTGTCGCTGATATTGAAGCTCCGGATTGCTTTCTCCTTTGTCGAACGCCTGCTTTATTTTTTCTGCGAAAGCATCTGATGACGTGAACAACGGCAGCAGCCTTTCCAGTTTCTCCAGGTCATCAAGAGACGCATCGAGCAGTCGCTGCCGGACGATATTCGAAGGCCCACCTTTATAAGTAGAGTTGGACCGTCCACTCCAGTAATCAAGCAGATCTTCTATCGGTGCGTCATCAGGGGGAAAGTTGTCCGTATCGAAGAACTTTGGTGGGCGTACTTTCCTCTTTTCCGAAGGCTCGTCATTGCGAGGAGTCGGAGCAGGGGCGGACAATAACTGCTTCATGATCTCGGTACGATCCTGCGCGCAGATGTTGAATCCGCAACCGAGCAGTAGGGACAAAGCGGAGATGTAAAGTATGCGACTCATGGTCCTATTGATGCTTGAGGAAGTAAAAAGTTCCCGTTCTTTTTACTACCGGGACGGTCCACTCGACAACTGATATTTTGCTAATAAACTTTGTGCAGCTAAGATTTCGCTGAGGTTTCTATGGAGAAGGATTCATATTCACGGGCGGAAGTTCTCGCCGCCCGCGGCGGACCACCTGAGCGAGGTCCTTTTTGCGATGAGTGTGGCGCGCGGATTCCCGTGTTTGAGGATCTTTCTGAGGCTGAAGAACAACGAGTTCGCCAATTAATCAGCGAGCACGAGCACATAAAAGCGATGGGGGAGCTGCGCGCAGCCACTGGCAGCTCTCTGCTGTGGGCGAAGATATGGGTTCTTCACAATCGAAATCGAAACCCGTTGAAAGAGCCGACGCCCTGTCCCTACTGTGGAATGCCCTTGAGAACCGCATTAGCGAAGCAGTGTCGTTTTTGCCGCAGAGACTGGCACGACGCTTAGTTCTTTGCCTTAACTTTTCTCTCGACGAGCAATGTCGCGTGACAGCGGCAGTCGACTTAAGCCGCGGAAACTAAGATTCGAGCGCCAGGCGGGAACGTCGTCGAGCAATCGCATACCTGAAGTACGCTCGAGCAAAGTAGTGAATGCGATCTCGGCTTCGGTGTAGGCGAGGGCTGCGCCGATGCAGAAGTGTGTTCCGTGACCGAACGAGAGTGGCATGCCTTCGTCGCGCGAGATGTCGAGTTGATCGGGAGTCGAGAATTTCTCAGGGTCGTGATTGGCGGAGCCTAAGAGAAGAATGACAGTTTGACCTTTCCTGATCTCCTGATCGTGCCATGTGAAATCTTCTGTCGCGGCACGTCCCGAGAACTGCACGGGACTGTCGAACCTCGCAAACTCGCGCACCGCTGAGTTGATCAGCTCAGGATTCTCCTTGAGTTTGGCAAACTGATCCGAATTTTGAAGCAGCGCCAGCAATCCATTGCCGAGCAGGTTACGTGTAGTTTCGTGCCCCGCGACGAGTAGGAGAGTGCACTGGGCCAGCAACTCTTCGCCGGTCAGCATCTCGCCTTCTTCCTCGACGCGAAGTAGCAGACTTACGAGGTCGTCTGCTTTATGCGCCCGCCGTTCGGGCAGCATCGCGCGGAAATATTCGGTGAGACTGATGAGACTGTTTTGCGCACGTCGCGCCGTGTCAACACTCGAAGTGGCATTGCCGAAAAAACTAGCCAGATCATCGGACCAGATTTGGAAGTCGCTTTGATCCTTCACTGGTATACCGAGCATCTCTGCAATCACTCTGACTGGCAGATGATTGGCAAACTCAGTCATGAATTCGATTTCAGACTTCCCGGCCATATCATCCAGCAATGAATCGACAACTTGCTGAATACGCGGGCGCAGCCGCTGGATCATGTTTGGCGTAAACTCTTTATTGAGGAGTTTGCGGATGCGGCTATGCTCTGGCGGATCGAGAAAGAGCATCCACCTGGAGAAGATCCGGTTGAACGTTTCGAATTCGCTTTGCGCTTCGCTCGGGAGTGCCGCAGTCAGGTTATGGCTGCGTTGACTGGAAAGACGCGGATCGTGCAAGCCTGCCAACACATCAGCGTAACGGGTTACCAGCCACGCACCGTTGCGAAACTTGTCCATCCAGAATACCGGTGCGGCTGCACGCAGGTGGCTGTAAGCTCTGTAAGGGTTGGTAATGAAATCAGAATCGAACATGAGGTGCGATATTTTATCTGACAACTTTAATGACCGGAAACGTAAACTTAGCCGATCATCTAGTAAATGTTGTTATATTTATGGGCGCGATTCTAAAATGACACGCTTTACTTCCAGCCGTAATTAATTGCAGAAGGGACTGACGAAGAGAATCCGTTCAGTTATAGCAGTGGGATTCCTCGCGCCGAATGCCAGAGGCGGGCAATCTCACAAAGTTGTTTCGTGTGATTGACTCGGTAGACGATTCTGTAGGGTCGAAAAACGATCTCGCGAATGCTGTCATTCCGGTATTCAGGCACGACGCGCCCCGACTCGGGAAAGTCCTGAAGACGATCTGTCTCCGATATCAGTCCGTATCCGAAGGACATTGCCCGGTTCGGATTGTCGCGTGCAATGAAAGTGACTATGTCGTGAAGGTCATCGCGAGCAGCGGGAGACCAAATCAATTTGTAAGCCATGAGGCTAACTGTCTTTTGACTTCATCGTGAGGAATACCTTCACCACTATCGAGTTGGTCGAGACCTTTCTGCACTGCGGCCATAAACTCGATACGCTCGGCAATCTCCTCTAAGGAGCAGTCGTCTGGTAGCGCTCGAATGGTTTCAAGTACGATTTCTTTCTCAGTCATGGTTCTGATTATGAGATTAACCACGCTTTGGGTCAACACCATAAACTACTAGATTGCCACTAGCTGAAGGCATAAAACTCGGGCGTTACGAAATCCGTGGGCATATCGGTACGGGTGGGATGGGCCAGGTGTATCTCGCGCAGGATACGAGCGAGTTGAATCGCACGGTCGCTATCAAACTACTGCCCGCCGAAGTCGCTGCGGATCCGAAATGGATGCAGCGCTTCATCCGCGAAGCCAGAACGGTCTCTGGTCTCAATCATCCGAACGTTCTCACCGTCTACGAGTTTGGCGTGCATGACTCAACACGTTTCATGGCGATGGAATATGTTGATGGCGTCACGCTGCGTGAGCACTTGAACAACAACCGTCTGAATCTTCACGAAGTGCTCGACATCGGCATTCAGGTTGCCGCGGCTCTGAATGCGGCGCACGAAGCGCATGTCATCCATCGCGACATCAAGCCCGAGAACATCATGCTGCGTCGTCGCGACAGCATCGTGAAGGTGCTCGACTTCGGTTTGGCGAAGCCCGTCAAGCAGGATGGCAACGCCACCACATCCAGCGAGTTGCTTCACACGGAGACAGGCGTCGTGATGGGCACCGTGAGTTACATGTCTCCAGAGCAATCGCTCGCGCTGAAGACCATCGACTATCGCACTGACATTTGGAGTTTGGGTGCGGTGCTCTACGAGATGACTGCCGGGCGCGTGCCGTTCGAAGGGAAAGATCTGGTCCAGCAGATAATCGCGATTCAAGAGCGCCCTCACACGCCGCTATCAAAGCTTGTCGAGCACGTGCCAGAACAGTTGGAACGGATCATCGACAAGGCGCTGGCAAAGAATCCGGACAAACGCTATCAGACGGCCACCGACATGTTGAACGACATGCGGAGCCTCAAGCGTCAACTGGAGAACCAGGCCGAGAACGATCGGACCGCGTTGTTTCAGCAGCCTGAGTTGGTTCGTCAAACTGCCACTACTCAAAGCGGGCGTTATCCCGTTTCCAGTGCGGAGTACATCGTCAACCAGGTGAAGCTGCACATGCGCGGTGCATTGATCCTTTTGGGAGTGGTTGCGCTTGCAGCATTCGCGACGCTGTTTTGGTATTTCAAGCACACGCGGGTTGCGCCACTGACCGACAAAGACACGATTCTGCTCACTGAATTCGAGAACAAAACCGGAGAGGCCGTCTTTGACGACACACTCAGGCAAGGTCTCGCAGTGCAGTTACAGCAATCGCCTTTTCTCGACATCTTTCCCGAGACGCGCACACGCGCCACGTTGCAGCTCATGAGTCTTTCGCCTGACGAGCGTGTAACTCGTGAGCGTGCGCGTGAGATCTGTCAGCGACAGGGATTGAAGGCATTCATCGCCGGCACGATCGTGAAGTTTGAGCGCAACTATTCGATCACGCTCGAAGCGCTCAACGGCCAGACTGGCGATCAACTCGCCCTCGTCCAGGTTGAAGCCGAAGGTAAGGATCACGTGCTCAAAGCGTTATCTCGTGCGACAACAGAGTTGCGCGAGAAACTCGGCGAGGAGTTGAGCTCGATTCAGAAGTTTGACGCTAAGTTGGAAGTGACAACTTCATCGCTCGAAGCGTTGAAGGAATATGCGCTGGGAAGAAGCGAACAGGACAGAGGGCAATTCTTCAAGGCCATTGAATTCTACAAACGCGCCACCGAGATGGATCCCAACTTCGCCGTGGCGTGGCTGGGACTCGCACTCCAGTACGCCAACACCAGTCAGCCAGGACTGGCAGCGGAGTGTTTGTCGAAGGCGTTCGCTTTGAGCAACCGAGTCAGTGAAGATGAACGCGCGCGCATCACTTATTTCTACTACCAGATCGTGACGGGTGAGTTGGAGAAGGCGATTGAGGGCCAGGAGGCGTACGTGCGAAGTTATCCGCGCGCCGCGCGTGGGCCAGGCAATCTCGGCAACCTCTACTCGATCACGGGGCAGTTCGAAAAAGCTGTTGCGGCTACGAGTGAAGCGCAGCGACTGAATCCAAACACGACTATCTGGCCGGGAAACCTGGCGGAGGCGCTGATTGGACTCAATCGTTTCGACGAAGCGCGCGACGTATGCCAAAAGGCGTTGGCGCAAAAGTTGGATAGCACGAGTATTCGTGAGCGACTCTATACGGTGGCTTTTGTGAGTGGTGATGCACAAGGATCGCAACAGCAGATCGCTTGGGCGAATGGAAGAACTGACGAATACCGGGCGATGTACTGGCTGGTCCAATCGTCAGCGTTTGCCGGGAAGTGGCAGGAGTCGAATGAACACTTACGCCGCGCGACGGAGATCGCACTTCGTGCTGATGCGAAGGAAGTCGTAGCCGGGTATACCGCGGATCAGGCGCTGCGTGCAGCGTGGTTAGGGCAGTTTGCGGAATCGTCTACGTTGGCCCAAGCGGCGCTGAATGTCGAACGCAATCGCAACGTTCTCACGCGCGTCGCCCTCGCATTCGCGCTTGCAGGTGAAGCAGGCAAAGCGCAGGTGCTGATTGATGAGCTCGAACAAAAGCATCCGAAAGACACGCTCGTGAATCAGGTCTGGCTACCGGAAATCAAAGCGGCAATCCAATTGCGCAAGAATAACGCTCAGGCCGCGCTTGAGTTGTTGGAAACAACGAAACGGTACGAAGCTGCGGCAGCGCTTTCGCCACAAATGTTACGCAGCATGGTTTATTTGAAGTTGGGCCGGCCCGCCGAAGCTGCCGCGGAATCACGCCGGATCTTGGATCATCGTGGTCAAGGCCCCCTTTCATCACTGTGGCCCCTCGCGCACCTTACACTCGCGCGAACCTCGGCCATGCAGAGCGACACCGCCCAAGCGCGGCAGTCATATCAGGACTTCTTCACGCTCTGGAAGGACGCGGATCAGGACCTTCCGATCTTGATTGAAGCGAGGCGGGAATTTGAGAAGTTGAAATAGCTCAATCGCTCTTATGAGGTTTCAAATTAACCAGATCCGAATATAATCCGTGTAATCTGTGGCTAAAGTGATCTCCGATTCCTCAAAAACTTAGGAGAAACAATGACTGCAAACCCCCACCTTGAGCATCAAACTCTGAGAATCAAACAATTGGTCGAAGATTATCGAGCTGGACGAGTCGTAATCCCAGAGTTTCAGAGGGACTACGTTTGGAGGCGCACTAAAGCTGCGCGCCTCGTTGATTCCCTATATCGCGGATTCCCTATCTCTTCACTCCTGCTTTGGCAAAGCGACGAGCCCACTAGATCTCGTAGACGAGATCCCCGCCCGATTCATTCCTCCGTCATGAGTTGGCTAATCGACGGGCAACAGCGCGTGATCACACTTTCTCGAACAATGAATGGCGATGAGGGCATCGATGTTGTGTTCCACCCGGATCGCGAAGAATTTCGTCTCGCGAACGCGGCTACTCAAAAGGATCGCAATTGGTTTCGAGTCGCAGAACTCTGGGATGATGAACTGTATAGGCAACTGAGACGTAACTTGGATGGAAGTCGGCAAGCTGATAAGCGAGAGGAAAGGTTCGAAAAGCTACGACGCATTCTGGATTATGAGGTGCCGGTGGTGAAAATGGTTGAGCATAGTTTTGGCGATGCCGTTAATGCGTTTACTCGAATCAATACGCTTGGCGTACGGTTGAAGCACGAAGACATTGAAAGCGCGCGAATCGCTGCACGACATTCCGGCTTTATCGCGGATGAAGTAACACCGTTCCTTGCAGAATTGAGGAGACAAGGATTCAACCGGCTAAACATCATGCATCTCTTCCGGGCTTGTGCCTTTGTAGCGAAGCCAGATGGCAGAAATCGAACGCCATTACATGAACTTGAACGTACAGAAGTCTTGAAGGCATGGAAGCTAGCCCAACGAGCCACAGAACAAGCAATTGGGTTGATCCGTAGCGAGTTTGGATTGGTAAACATGAATATCTTATGGTCGGGGGCGCTGATCGTCCCATTAATTGCGGTGTGCGCAACCGTCCCTGCGCGTGATAGAGACTCAAACGAGTTAGCCGGGTGGTTGGCTCTTGCGGCTCTATCGCACCGTTATAGTGGTTCAAGCGAAACCGCACTAGATCAAGACTTGCGAGCCTGCCGCAGCAATGATCCCGTGGGAGCACTTCTGAGCAATCTGCGCTCCACTCGCAACTCACTACTTGCTCAGCCGAATGATTTCACCGGTGGATTAGTAGATAAGAGTGGTCTCTTGTCGTTGTATGTTGCGTGTATGAACAGGGGAGTGCTTGATTTCTACACGGGTGAGAAAGTTCTTTTGCAAAGCAACGTGGACCGACACCATGTTCTTCCGCGTGCTCAGTTCCCACAGTCTGACAGATCAGGCGCTGACATTGTGGCTAACATTGCGTTCATCACGGGCGAAGTAAACAAATCGATAAGTCATACCGGCCCGGAAGTATATTTAAGAAGACTTAAGCCTCGTATCCTCGAAAGTCAGTGCATACCAAGCGATCGTGCCTTATGGAGTATTGAGACTGCAGTTGAGTTTTGGCAGGCCAGGCGGGAATTGCTAGCTGACTCATTCAATGATTACATTAGGAAATCTTTACCGAACAGACGTCTTTAGTGTGCGCAGTCCTAATGCAGCTATCCTCAATTTCCCAACAATCACCGTAGGCATCTGAAGAGGGATACGCGAGGCTTGTACGACTCGACCACAGCTTTAGAGGACTTAATCGGATTCATCATAGAAGAAAAAGACCCAGCAAAGAATACTCTCAATCAAAGCTCAATTATGGTATAGTGCGCGCACCCCTCAATAAAAGAAGCGGGCCGACTTGTGGTGCAACACTAAGCCGACCCTTGAACCTCAACCTTCTCAAGAAAGGATGAAGCCCATGGCTAATCATAGTAGCGCAACAGCGCGCAGCGAAAAACCTCACGTAAACCGAACAACCAGAACCAATACAATCATGAATGCTCTTAAAGAAAGAGCGCAGGCAGTCTTAAATGACGAGTCGATCGATGCAGAAAGCCGCGCGAGACTTCGTTACGCGTTAGAGATGAACGATCCGTGGCTGGCTGAAATGGTGCGCGCAGATGCGACCGAAATTTCTGAAAGAGACGAGGCTGATTCCGGTAGAGAAAAGATCGAAGCGCTCGCAGAGATAATCTGTGGGGCTGGTAACGAATCTGCCGCCGCACTGCTTGTTCTCATGGGAACGCTTCAGAACTCCGCGGATCCCACAGTACTTGCGAATTCGGTGAAGCACTTTGCTTTCACTCGCTGCGGGGAGTTGAACGTCTACGGCATGGTCGAGGCGCAGATTGCAGTGCTGGAGAGTGAGTTGCTCATCTGAGTCGGGTAGCTTTGCACGAAGAGTCAGTTTTACAGGATTTGCATGATTGGCAGGATATGTAGAAACGACTCTTCGTGTGAGGCATAACTATTTATTTATGAAAAACTCAATCCGCTACGGACTACTTTTACTTTCGCTCTGGCTGCCAACGTTCGTCTACGCGCAGGAGGAGCAAAAGCATCCGATCGATAAGGCGCTCGAAATCTGCACGGATAAAAATCCATCAACTGCCGGAATGGTGAACTGCACGGACGCGGCGTATAAAAAGTGGGACCAGGAGCTCAATAAGAATTACCGGACGCTGATGGCGAGGTTGAAGCCGGCGGGGAAGCAATTGCTGAAGTCAGCGCAACTCAGTTGGATTGCTTATCGCGATAACGAATTCAAATTAATTGACAGTATCTACGACGGCATCCAGGGAACGATGTACATACCTATGCGCATCGACGAGAAGATGCAGATAGTGAAACAACGCGCTCTCGCACTGGCTAGTCACGTGGACATGCTCGATGAAGCCGAGCCTTAGGATCTTGCTTCCATGATTTTCCGATACGACACAAACAAGTCCGACAGCCGGTCGGCGGCCGCAGGGTCATTCCGGGCAAGCAAAGTAATGAGCTCGTCGCGACTGGCAAACAAAGGCTGCAGGCTGGCTCTTTGTGCGTCCGTATAGTTCGAGCTATCGGTATTTATGTTCGTGAAGAACCTGCTGAGAGCTTGCCGGGCTGGCTCGTAGTCGCCTCGCCGGGCATCGATCACCGCAGAGGCAAGATCGTTCTGCGTTTTCGACAGGGCTAACTGGTGCTCTGCCTCCGCGAGATTGTTTGCGGCGGTCCGACCCTTGAGCCACATCGGTACGAGGCCGAGCAGGAACACGATGAGCAATACGCCAGCATAAATGAGATAACGCCGGATGGCAGAACTTGACTTGGTCGGGTTGCGTTGCAGGTCTTCGTTCATAATCTCTACCTCACCTCAAACGTTCGGGAAAATAAATCATGACTAATCTTGTTAATCCTGTCGTACACTGACGCGTCCGCTAAAACTGATGCCGGTCAGTATACGCCACAACATTTACGAAATTGCTGCGCTTTGTCTCCTGTTGGTTGTTCTCAGCCTGCAATTGTTCTTTTCCGTTCGCAGAGAATCGCAAACGTGGGATGAGGCGAATCACATCTTTACCGGATATCGCACCTGGACGCATGCCGATTTCGGACTGAATCCGGAACATCCGCCGCTCGTGAAACTGCTCGCGACTGTGCCTCTGTTGTGGTTGCCGCTGAAGTCTCCCACGCTCGAGGGACGCTTCTTTAAAGAGGACGCGTTTCTCGGCGGCAAGGAATTTCTCTACCAGAACGACGCTGACAAGATTCTCGCGCGCACCCGCACGGCCGCAGCAATTCTGACACTACTTACCGCGCTGGTCGTGTTCTTCGGAACGCGGGAGTTGTTTGGAACCGGTGCTGCTTTCATTGCGCTCACGCTGCTTACTTTCGATCCAAACCTCCTGGCCCACGGCGCGCTGATCACGACTGACGTAGGACTCGCCTGCTTCATGTTTCTTAGCATTTATTTGTACTACCGCTTCCTGAAGTCTCCGTCTGCGTGGCGACTGATCGCAGCGGGAATAGCGGTTGGACTTGTACTGGCGGTCAAACACACAGGTCTACTGGTACTCCCGATTCTGTTCTTACTCTCGTTTACCGAGATCCGCGGTCGTGCACTCAAAACCTTTGGCTCGTTGGCGCTCATCACGGTCATCGGTTGCCTCGTCCTATGGTCCTTTTACAGATTTCGATACGATGCACGACCCGGCGGTCTGCAACTGAATCCGCCTCTGGCCGAATATGTGAAAGGCTTGGAGCCTTACGAAGCCTGGCCAATCTCGACAGCAGCTCGACTCCGCGTACTTCCTGAGTCGTATCTCTACGGCTTGGCCGATGTAAAACTCACGGCGAATTACTACACGAGTTACGTGCTCGGCAAAGTGTACGCACATGGCGTGTGGTTCTATTTTCCCGTTGCATTTCTGATCAAATCGACGGTCGGTGTGCTCGCGCTATTTCTGTTGAGTCTCGGTGTGGTTGCCACTCGACGTCTGAATCGCTGGCGAGAAATCATCTTCCTCGTTGTGCCGGTGATCTTCTATTTAATAGTCGCGATGACGGTGGGGATGAACATCGGTGTGCGACACATTCTGGTGGTCTACGTCTTTCTGTATGTGCTGATCGGCGGCGCGATGTGGGCGTTGATTCAGAAGAGTCGAAAGTGGATGTACGCGGTTGGAGTGCTGCTCCTGGTCCACGTTCTTTCATCCGTGTTGGCGTTTCCAAACTACATCGCGTACGGAAATGAGTTGTGGGGCGGACCATCGCAAACGCATAAGTATTTAACCGACTCGAATGCCGACTGGGCTCAGCAACTCAAAAGTGTGAAGCAGTATCTCGATGCGCGTGGTGTGAAAGAGTGTTGGTTCGTGTATTTTGCAGCCGGCGTCGCTGAGCCCGGTTACTACGGCATCCCATGTAAACCCTTGCCGACAATCAACACGTTATGGCTCAACGAGCCGATTGATGTTCCAGCGTCGATAGACGGACCGGTGCTGGTTAGCGCCAGTAATTTGTCAGGTCTCGAGTTCGGACCGGGGCCGCTGGATCCTTACGGACAGTTCAAGCTTCTCAAGCCTACGGCAGTAATCGATCGCGGCGTTTTTGTGTTTGACGGTACGTTTGAAATGCCGCTGGCCGCCGCGATCAGCAAAGTACAGAAGGCGCAGAACCTCGCGCAGGCAAAACAACTCGATCAGGCGTTGCAGGAAGCTCAGGCGGCGGTGGCAATGGCGCCCGATTCGATACGCACGCAACTGGCGTTGGGAGATATCCTGCTCGAGATGGGTCAACCGCAACAGGCCCGAGCGAATTACGAAAAGGCGCTCGAGCTCGCGAAGACCATCGAGCCAGAGTTTCAGATTCGATCTCTCCCGGACATTGAGCAGAGGCTTCAATCAGTACGCTGAACTGTGATATAACCTCAAGCCGTCGGAGGTCCTCCCACGACGATGACTACTGCAACCTACTTCCTCCGTTTGCTGTTGGCGTTTCTACTACTCTGCCCACTCACGCTCGGACAAGATCAACGAAGACAGCGGGAACAGTTGCGGAGACTGATGTCCAAAGTTGATGTCGATGTGTCTGAGAACGACGTACGCACTAATCAACCTCAAACATACCGAGAGCTGAAACTTAGCTGGGCCGACTCCACGAAATCCACCACCGAGCTCAGGTCTGAAGCACAAACACAAATTCCAAGAGTCTCTATCGTCGAAGATAGAAAACGCTCAGGCACATTACCGCGGCAGCGCTCGCTCGAACTCGCGCCCACGTTGATGTTTGTCGCTGCCGTTGATGCGTCAAACAAACTTCGCTGGTGGTCCATCGTGCCAGATCCACGCGTGGTCCGATCTGAGACTCAGACTGCCACCGGCGAACTACGCAGCCAGGACTACTACGTTTCAAACGTCGCGCTCGTCGTCGCATTTCCTGACGACCCTGAAATCGCAACGTTGCGGTTCTACCATCCTGTCTGGAATGGAACCGACTTTGACTTAAAACCTCTGACTGTCATCTCTACTCGCTAGATGAGAGCTCACATCAAAATCTCCCATTGGGCTCTGAGTGCCGTCTTACTGATTCTCTGTCTTCCTCAAATCGCTGTAGCCGAGCCGTTCGAAACCATTATTAACAACGGCAACTCTGCGAATCGCGTGGACATTGTAATTCTCGGTGACGGTTACACGTCCTCACAGATGCAGAAATACAAGAACGATGTACAGGCGGCGATGACGCAGTTTTTCAACGTCGAACCATTTAACGAGTATCGCAATTTTTTCAACGTGCATCGGATTGATGTCGTGAGTAGTCAGTCGGGAGCGGACCATCCTGAAAGAGCCGCGTTTGTGAATACGGCTCTCGATGCGACCTACAACTGCACCGGAATCCAGCGACTGATCTGCGTAAATAACGGCAAGGTCCTCACGATTGTGGGAAATAGTGTTAACCCTTCACAACGCGACATCATACTCGTGATCGTTAACGATCCCGAATATGGTGGATCGGGAGGAAGTGTCGCTGTTACCTCGACAAATGTTGAGGTCCTCGAGCTCATACTTCATGAACTCGGTCACAGCTTCGGGTTGCTTGCGGACGAGTATGGTGGTCCACCGCCGCCAGCTTGCAACAACACGATCGAGCCGTTTGCTGTTAATGCAACGAGGGCCACCGAGCGCGCACTCATCAAATGGAATCAGTGGATCGATGCGAACACGCCGATACCAACTCTATCGACGCAACAAGGTGTGCCGGGATTATATGAAGGCGCGGTTTACTGCGATGCCGGATTGTACAGGCCCACCTCTGGTTCCAAGATGCGTTTTCTCGGCCGGCCTTACGAGCAGATCAATACTGAACAACTGATCAGGCGTATTTACAATTTCGTCTCACCGATCGATGCCAGTGAGCCGAATGTGAGCGATATAACTCTCACGACTGCGCAATCACAGGCTTTCAGTGTTACGACGCTGGTTACGCTTAGCAATACGATCAGCGTTAACTGGTTTTTGGATGGAGTGCTTCAAAGCAGCGGAGCGGGATTTAGTGTCAATAAACTGATCAGCGGTCCTCATGTTGTTGACGCTGTCGTTAAAGACAACACTCCGATGGTGCGTAAAGACACCGAGAACTTATTGAATGAAACTCGCAGGTGGAATCTAACGGTAAACAGCGTTCCAACTCCAACACCGACTCCAACGCCATCGCCAACACCGATACCGACACCAACACCGGCTCCAGTATTACTGCTTGAAGAGAATTCGAACCGCGGGGTCGCGTTGGATTCCGTCACGTGGTTGCGTGATCCTTTGCCTGTCTTGACGAGTCGTAACTTCAGCGCGGACGGACGCACTCGCATCGTGCTGTTTGCGATGAACGTTGAAGTAGTAGCGGGCGAGAATTTGTCTATCATTTCGGCAGTAGCGGAGGATTCACAACAAACTGTCTATCCGCTGGTTGTCGAATACGTCGGCAATGTTCCGAATCAAAACTGGATGGCGCAGATAGTCGTGCTGCTCCCTGAAAACCTCGCGAATGCGGGAAACGTGCTGGTAAGTATCAGAGTGCGCGAACTCCAGAGCAACAAGGTGCTTGTCAGCATCAGACCACCGCCTTTGCGTGAACTTTAGGTCTGATATATTGTCCCGCAAAGTGCGCAACTCGCGACGTATCTTCCTTTGGCTACTGCTGGCGCTGTTTTGCGCTCCGCTTCTAATCCACGTCTATCTAGGTTCGTACAGCCGTTTCATCGCCGATGACTTTTGCTCGTCTGCGGTGGCGCGTTCGCAGGGGATCTTCCGCGGCGCCATCTACTGGTACAGCAACTGGAACGGCCGTTTTTCTGCAAATTTCCTCGACAGCTTGTTTGGCTATCTCGGGCCGGCTGCAACTCCGTTCGCGACCGGTTTGGTCATTACAGCGTGGCTCGTCGTGCTCGCGATAGCCGTGGGCCAGATCAAACGCGGCCTCCTCGAGAACTGGATCATTGCTGCAATGGTCCTATTCGGGCTTCTTTATGTAATTCCGCAGGTGGGCCAATCGTTGTATTGGGGGCAGGGAATGAGATCGGTCGTACCGCCACTCATTCTCGGCACCGTCTATGTCGCATTGATTGCGAAAAAGAGTAAGTCCACTGACAGAGCAGGGCTGTTGTTGCTTATCACTGCAGGTCTTCTGACGTTTATCGCAGTTGGATTCGCCGAAACCTACTTCGCTGTACAAACTGCCGCGATCGTATTCGCGCTTGCTATTCCCGCGGTCTTTAAGATCTATGCGCCGGCGAACAGGCGAACATATTTTCTTCTGTTGATTGCGGGACTCGCCGGCTCACTCGCAGGCGGATTACTGATGTTCGTCGCTCCGGGAAACAAGTTCAGACAGAGCCCTTTTCCGCCTCCTCCGGCCGTTCCGGAATTGTTGAGAATTTCGATGCGTGGCTTACTTGAGTTCTTCGAGTTAGTAGTTCTGGCGCCAGGCAAATGGTACATCTGGGTCGGACTAATTTTGAGCGGCTTCATCTTCGGCCTGCAAGTGTTTCAACCGCGCGAAGGATCTGGACGGCGCGACATTTGGACATTGGTTTGGCTGCCCGTCGTCGGTTTTGTATTACTACTTGCGTGTTGGGTGCCGATGGCGTGGGGCACTTCACTCACACTCGGTTATCGCACCTTCATCATTCCCGCTTACGTCCTTGTATGTTTGGTAACTTGCTGGGCCTATCTTGCCGGACAATTATGCCGAAGCGCTTTCGCTTCATTCACCCCGGTAGTAGCAACCGCAGTAATCATTCTACTGGCGTTCGGGATTCTCGCCGCCAACGTCAGTCGCGAAATGTGGCAGCAGCGATCTCTTTTCGCTGGTTATGCGCGGCGTTGGGATGAAAGAGAACAGATAATCGAACGCGCAAAAACACAGGGCCTGACTTACGCGGTCGTGCCTGGGCAAAGCAACTGGGCGGCGCTGGATGAGGTCGAAGTTGATCCGAAGAATACGTGGCTGACGAAGTGTATGCACGACTACTACGGCATAAACGTGATCCCAGAGCTCGGCGATTTAAACAGCGAGCCGGATGGTGCAGCGAAGCAGGCGGCACTGGTGCGGCAGTTTGATGCGATTCAGAAGTTGCCCGGCTCAATTCCTACCGAGCTCAATCAGATCTACAAAACTGATCGCGGCAAGATTGGTTTTTACAATAGTGAGCAGAGTGATGATCAGATCAAGTCGTACTACGACAAGGAGCTCGCGCGGCTCGGATGGAAATACATCGGCGAGAAGAAGGTAGAAAAGTTCGGAAAATTCAGCGGCGGATCGCAATATCTATTCTGCAACGGTGAAGTCGCGGCCACTCTATTTACGACTGCCACGGACGAAGCGTGGCTCGGATACACCTACTCGCTTGCGTTGAACTGGGGCATGTCGTCCGGTTACACGTGGGGCGTCGTCGATTGTCAGGGAGAACGGTAAACCGAACCGGAGAGCGGGGGTAAGCCCCCTCTTCCTGACTTGTTCTATTCTTTGATTCAAGTTCCACTAAATGATTTGAGCAACTGAGAATAGAACAAGTCAGGAAGAGGGGCTTGCCCCCGTTGCTCGATGTAAGCTGATATGCCCGCAGTTGGGACACGTGTGTACTTCGTCGACGATACCGCCGAACGAAGGGTCGATTAGCGTCGAATCGTCAACGTTGTAGTCGATCTTCATCGCGTGATGGTTCATCTCAGCGCCGCACTTCGGGCAAATTAGTTTATTCATGATCGAGATTTTCAATCCGTTTCTGAAAATATCCGCGCCAGCTCTCGGGCAATGCTTCGGTCGCTATCGCATGTCGCAGTAGTTCGACGTTTTCCTTATCGCTCCCATAAAGCCGCGTAACATCCACTACCCTCACACCCGAATCGTTTTTCTCGAGTAGCTCGAATTCATCACCAGCGCCAACCTCACCTTCTTTCAAGACTGAAAAATAAAACCCGGTGCGTTCACTCACGAGAAATCTTTTGATGATGTCTGCGCGGCCGAATCGAATTCCGAGTTTGTAACAAGGCATGCGCGGCTGCGTGACCATCAATTCCGCCGCTCCGATCCGAAACTTGTCGCCGATATGAGTCTCAGTTTCGAAGAGTCCTTCGCTCGTGAAGTTCTCGCCAAACATTCCCCACGGCAACTCCATGTCCGGCAGCTCTCGTTTCCAAAACTCGTAATGCTCCGACGGATAAAGATAGACCGCCTTGTATGGCCCACCATGTACAGACAAATAAGATTGCCGATCACCATCGAGATTCAACGTTCGTAACATTACGCGTCCGGCCACGGGCTCTTTGAATATCCCGGTCGAGACTGGTTCCTCATTTCGGAGCACGAGCCGCGGCAGGCCCACATTTAATGAAATGATTTTCACTGACAGCCCCTTAGATCGAAACGTTCTCGCGTCCGTAGCGTAACACCTTGCTCATCCAAATCAACTCGCCGAGAAACTTGTCCATACGCTTTTCGTGCGCCTCGCGGTCTTTCATGTTTCCGGCGGCGTCGAAAAGTTGCTGTGCGCCAGAGAAGTTTCCATCCCAAAAAATCGTGACGAGCCCGAGCTCGCGCATCACCGGGAGCAGGCTTTCGATCACGCGAGTGCCGCCGAAACCTCCGGCAGAGACGCCGCAGATCCCGACCGCTTTGTGAATATATTCTTTGAGATTGCTGTCGAGTACGTGTTTGAGCATGCCGGGATAACCGCGATTGTATTCGGGAGTGACGATGACCAGTCCGTCTGCACGCTCGCAGGTGGCAGAGAATTTCTCGTTCTTGATCTGCTCGCCCGCATCGTCTCCCGGAAAGTTGAGTTCCCGGATATCGATCAGCTCACTCTCGACGCCTTCACGGTTTTGCACTTGCTCAAAAACAAACTTCGCGACGTTTTCACTGGCCCGGCCTTTCCGCACAGTGCCGAGAATCACTGGAATGAATAGTGGTCGATTCATAATTTTGTGTGTCGCTATTTGATTAGTCGCTCAAAGCATCCCGTAACTTACAACTCCCGGTGAAACAAAGCGAGAGTTTTCTGACTAAAAATCTTGACGCGTCTTTTGCCGGACAGTTAAAGTGCCAGCGTCTCGAACTCTCCAAGGGGTAGCATTCTTCTTCCACGAGACACCCGGTAAAACATTCCAAAGGTGATCACCTGCGCCACCGTTTAAGGAGCCACGACATGCAGACTCGATTGCTGAGTAACACTCTGGTCCTATGCTTGATTGTTGTTTGGACGTTGGTCGTCGTGACGAACGTTCGCAGTAATCCTCTCGATCGCAGCACACCTGTACAGCAAACGTCTCCCTGCGCCAACCGGGACGAAAGCGGCTTACCGTTGCCGAGTAGTTTTCTCCCGGCGAGACTTTCGGAGTTTCAGGCTCAACTCAAATCATTTCTCAGTGGGGGGAAATATCGCACTCTCAACTGGTGTGAAGACAAGAAACTGCGTGACACGGGACCGTTTGTTAACGGCGTCAGCTACGGTGTTCATCCGACCGTCAAGATTTATTACTCGCCAAAGGTAATCGAGTGGCTCTTGCACCGCGACTCAGGCAAAGCAATTCCGGATGGATCGATGATCGTCAAGGAGCAATATTCTCCGCCGGCAGCGAAGTACCAGCTCCAGCCGCCGAAAGGAATCAACGGTTGGACCATCATGATCAAAGACAGTAAGGGATCGCAGGACGGCTGGTACTGGGCCGAGATCTGGGACGCTCAATGTGTTGACGACAACAAGCCTCCTTTTGCGTATCCGTATGCGGGATTCGGACTCTACTGCGTGCGGTGTCATGCTTCGGCTGAGAAAGAGCATACGTTTACATATTCAAAGAACATCAAAGGCTTTCCGGGCGATCCGGATTCTTACTATGTCGATCTGTCGTGGGCGTCGACACCTGTAAGCGGGCATGGTCCAGCTCCGGCGCAACCGTGTAACGCAGCGTCTGAAAGTGATCGTGATGTTCCCACCGCGGGACACAATCCGGATGCGAGCGACGTGCAGGAACAGCAGATCTTCCGAGAGATGGCGTCAGTAAGGTTTGCGACGACCGATCCAAAGTTCGTCGCGTTTTATAACTCGATCGCGCCGGTTGCTTTAGACAAGGTGAAGAAGTTTCCGGGAGAAACTTACGATCATGTTTTCCCACAGAACATCGGCACTACCGCGCCGTCTCCGAATCCCAACCAGTTTCTCACTTCCGATCAATGCATGGGCTGTCACAGTGCCGGCACGTATGGGAATGTGATGATGTATTCCGGGACGAAGCAGCCGGACGGCTCGACACCGGTTATGAACGTTTCGCCATACGGTGAGTGGCGTTGGTCGCCGATGGGCCTCGCCGGACGCGATCCGATCTTTTACGCACAGTACGAAAGCGAGATTGCTTTCGTGAAGAGTTTTTTCAAAAACGATCCGGCGAAGGTCGCAGAAAATATCAAGGCTATCAACAACACGTGTTTCAAGTGTCATGGCGTGATGGGTAAACGTCGTCTCGATGACGAACATGGAGGTAATGGTGATTTCGATCCGGAGTTGGTTTATGCGACCTACGATAACAACCCGCGGTCGTATGTCTACGGAGCTTTAGCGCGAGATGGCGTTAGCTGCATGTCGTGTCATCGTATCGTTGAAGACAAAGTGCCATTTGCGGATTTTCTCAAGACTCGGATCACGGGGAATTTCACAGTCGGCAATCCGGCGGAGCTGTTTGGACCATTCGAGGATAAAGAGATTGTCACCGACCCGATGAACAATTCGCTCGCGATCAAACCGAAGCACAGTCCGTACATTAAGAGTTCTCGCATGTGTGGTAATTGCCACACGATCAATCTGCCATTGATGGATAATCCGTCCGCTGATCTGAATAAGCCGCACCTCGAGCAACTGACTTATCTGGAATGGCTTAACAGTGGTTATCAAAACGAGGTTGGCGCAAATTCAAAAGCGCAGACGTGCCAGGATTGTCACATGCCGACGAAGTACACGAACGCGAAGGGCACGCTCAACATTCCGTTGATCCAGCAGCCGATCGCGTTTATCGAAGACACGCAGTATCCGCAAACAGGCAATCGACTGCCCGATGAGAAGATTCTAGTTCGATACCGTGATAAAGGATTTGCGCGTCATCAGTTTCAGGGGCTGAATGTCACGCTCTTGGAAATGTTTCGGCAGTTTATGCAGCCTTACAAATCGAATGGGACCAACATACTTGCAAATGTTGTTTTGGGCGTCAGGCAAAACGATTACATGTCAGGGCTTGACGACCTCTCGACCTCGATCGATGCGTTTGTGCAACAGGCGCAGAACTCGACTGCTGAAGTCTCAGTATCGCCAGTCACGATGTCGGGCCAAAAACTCATTGCGGATGTGAAGGTGACTAATAAGGTGGGCCATCGCTTTCCGAGTGGAGTGGGATTCCGGCGCGCGTTCCTGGAGTTTCGTGTAGTTGATAACGATACGGGCAAGACTGTCTGGTGTTCGGGTTGTACGAATGAGCTTGGTGTAATTATGAATGGCAATGAAAGACTGCCATCAGAGCTCTTCGACGTCTACAAAGACGGCACGAAGCCCGCGAGTCTTGGTTATCCGGAGGCGTGCTACAAGTCTGTTCCGCAGCATTACCAACCACACTATTTCTGGGACGCTCAGAAGAACACAGGTTCAGCGATCACACGGCAGGACCAGGTGCAGATCTATGAAGAGCTCAACCTGAACATTCAGTGCGCGATGACCACGAGTTTTCTCCGTCGCGACTACCAGTTGAAAGACAACCGTCTCCTGCCGTTCGGCTGGACCAGCACCGGCCCACTCAACGCCGACAAGACGCCTTACATCCCCGCCGACTATCTCCACGAGACTCATCCAGTTCGTGTCGGTGGCGATCCGGCGTACGCAGACGGTAGTGGAACAAACATCCTCCGCTACGAAATTCCCTTGAGCGCATTCACCACACGCAACATAACCGTCACGGCAACTCTCTATTACCAATCAATACCACCATACTTCCTAAACGATCGCTTCACCCAGGCCCCAACCGGCCCAGCCACCCAACGTCTCTACTATTTAACGTCGAACTTGCAGACGAAGGGGACTGCGATCGAAGATTGGAAATTCCAGATCGCGACAGCGAGTGAAGTGGCGACGCTGCGTTAATATGTAGTTATGCGAATAGTGGTTTTTGGAACAGGCGGCGTGGGTGGATATTTTGGCGGGCGACTGGCGCGGGCTGGTGAGGATGTCACGTTTATTGCTCGTGGCGAACACTTACGCGCGATCAAAGCGCATGGTTTGAAGGTAGACAGTACTGCTGGGGATTTTGTGATCTATCCGGCGAAGGGGACGGATGATGTCAGCGAGGTTGGCGAGACAGATCTCGTAATTCTTGGCGTAAAAGCGTGGCAGGTGCCTGAGGCGGCGCGCGCGATCAAACCTATCGTCGGATCAAATACAACGGTGCTTCCTTTGCAGAATGGCGTTGAGGTAGTGCCGCAGCTCGTTGCTGAGGTGGGCGCTCAGAACGTTATCGGTGGACTCTGCCGGATTGTCAGTTTTGTCGTCGAGCCGGGCCATATTAGACATGCCGGTTTCACTCCGTCAATTATCATCGGCGAGCTCGACAATCAACGCACCGATCGCATAGTCAACATCGAGCAGGTGTTCAAGCGTGCGGGTTTGGAGATAACGATCGCAGCGGACATTCAGGTAGCGCTCTGGACGAAGTTTCTCTTCATCGCATCGTTTAGTGGCGTCGGCGCGATGGCTAACGCGCCCGCAGGTGTTATTCGCACCGATCCGAAGTGGCGCAAACAAATACTCACGGCGATGAAAGAGATTTACACGTTGGCCCACGCACGCGGAATCAACCTGCCGCCCGATTCGATCGATACTGTCATGGCTGCGGTCGATGCTCTACCGGAAGAGGCGACAAGCTCAATGCAACGTGACATCGCCGCAGGAAAGCCCTCGGAACTCGAGGCACAAAACGGCGCAGTAGTCCGCATGGCACGCGAGACCGGCATCGGCGTTCCAACCCACACGCTCATTTATGAAACCTTGAAACCCCTGGAAGAAAAAGCCCGTTGATTTTCGCTTTCAGGTGGCAAAATGTTTCTTGAAGATCGAGTTGCTAAATTCCGTAAGTACAGTCAAAATAACCGTCCATGAAATATCGCACAATTAAAACCCCACCTGGTAAAGGAAATATTACCCTCCAAGAAGCAATCGATGCTGCTCGAGCGGTTTCCTTGAATGGTACTCACACCAAAAAGGACGCGAAGGCACGTGTTAAAGGATCGAGTGGCAGTTCTGGTTCGACGCCAGTCTCACAGCGAACCCCCAGGCGCAGCAAGTAAAGTTGCTGTTGTTCACGGGTACCGCGAAGCGTCGACGCTCGTAAAAGTAGCTCAACAAGCAAAGAGTGATACCTTACAAGTACTCTGTTTTCTTAAACGTTCCGTTTGATCGAACGTACCGACCTCTCCTTGAGGCGGCCGTGTTTGCAATTTATGATTGCGGATTCGTAGCACGTTGCGCTTTGGAAGATGACGATGCCTCCTGGGTCCGTGTCGACAAAATCTACGATCTCATTTCACACAGTAAATACGGCATTCATGATCTGTCCCGCGTGACGTTGGACCATGTTCACCATTTACCGCGTTTTAATATGCCACTGGAATTGGGACTCTGGCTTGGCGCTAAGCGTTTTGGTAGTAAGCGGGACAAGCAGAAACGAGCTCTAGTTCTTGATAAATTATCTCATCGTTACCAGATCTTCTGCTCAGATATCGCGGGACAAGACGCTGCGTCCCACAATAACGATACCGCGACAATAATACGGCGGATCCGTGATTGGCTCCGCAACTCACCAGATTATAAAAATGTTGCTTTTCCCGGCGCAGACACCTTGATCGATCGATATTATAGGTTCCGTGCACAACTGCCGACGCTTTGTAGAGTTCGAGGATTAAATTTCAGGTCACTTGAATTCAACGATTACACAACGATTGTCGCTGGATGGCTAATCGTTAATCCAACTAAGTTCACGACTGAGCACTCTTAAAGCCCTCAACCGAGCGTTGGGTAATCGGTGTAGCCGCGTTCCCCGGGTGAGTAGAAAGTCGATTTATCCGGTTCGTTGAGTGGTGCGCCGCGTTTGAATCTCTCAGGAAGATCAGGATTCGCCAGGAACTTTGTGGCGAATGCGATCGCGTCTGCTCCGCCTTGCGCTAAGAGCTCTGCGCCACGCTCACGAGTGAAGCCTGCGTTCGCGAAATAGACACCGTTGTAAAGCGGACGCAACTTCGAGTGCCAGCCCTTGCCCGTGCCGTCAGTCACTTGAACGTAAGCCAGTCCCATATCATTCAGGTGCTTGAAAATGAACGGATAGACCTCGTCCGCATCGAGCTCTTCGATGTCGTTAAATACGATCTGCGGCGAGAACTTCACACTGAGCCGCTCTGCTCCGATCTCATTCCTCATCGCGTCTAATACTTCAAACAAAAACCTCGTGCGGTTCTCGATCGAGCCGCCGTAATCGTCCGTACGCAAGTTGACGTTCGTCGTCAAAAACTGCTGCACGAGATAACCGCTCGCCGAATGCAACTCAACACCATCGAAGCCGGCAGTGATCGCATTGCCCGCTGCGGTGGCGAAGTCTTTGACAGTCTGCGCAATCTCCTCACGAGTGATCTCGCGCGGCGTGACAAACTCTTTCATCCCTTCGTCCGTGTAGTTCTGGCCCTTAGCTCGCACCGCACTCGGGGCAACGGGCTGTGCATGGCCCGGTAGAAAGTCGGGCAGCGCGATGCGGCCTGTGTGAAAGATCTGCATGAAGATCTTGCCGCCGCGCGCGTGTACCGACTTCGTGACCGATCGCCAGCTTTCAATCTGCGCGTCAGTGTAGATTCCGGGCGTGCGGACATACCCCTTCGCCATTGGCGAGACGTTTGTCGCCTCGGTGATGATCAACCCGGCAGAAGCGCGTTGACCGTAATACGTCGCTGCATATTCCGGCTGAACTCCTTCGTCATCGGCGCGGCTGCGCGTCATCGGAGCCATGATGATCCGGTTGTCGAGTTCAATATTTCCGATCCGCAAAGGATCGAACAACGTCGGCATAAAGTTTCTCCTTTGAATCCATCATAACTGATCTGCGTTCCTCTGCGGCTAACCCCTTTGAGGTATGCCGTGATTGCCCGTTCGCGGGATGTGGCTCTGGTCCAAATGGACAATAATCAACCTAAAGCTACGAAAATCCGCCGAATCAGATCACCCACTTTTGACGGGAGGTTTAAAACCATGGCTGAAACTGCACAACAAAAAGCTACTGAAATTCGCCCGTTTCGTGTAGACGTTCCGGAAGCGCAACTTACCGATTTGCGCAGACGCATCAACGCGACCATATGGCCCGAACAGGAAAACGATCCATCGCAAGGGGTGGCGTTGAAGACGATTCAAGCACTCGCGCGCTACTGGGCCACGGATTACGATTGGCGTAAGTGTGAAGCGAAATTGAACGCCCTGCCAAACTTCATCACCGAGATCGACGGCCTCGACATTCATTTCATTCACGTTCGCTCGCAACATGAAGACGCGCTGCCACTGATCGTTACACACGGATGGCCCGGCTCCGTCGTCGAACAGCTCAAAATCATCGATCCACTAACGAATCCCACGGCTCACGGCGCGAGCGCATCTGATGCATTTCATCTCGTGATTCCCTCGATGCCGGGCTACGGGTTTTCAGGCAAACCGAGCACGACCGGTTGGGATCCGGTCCGAATTGCACGTGCCTGGGTCACCTTGATGAAGCGTCTCGGTTACACGAAATTTGTGGCGCAAGGCGGTGATTGGGGCGCAATAGTTGTCGACATGATGGGCGTGGATGCGGCTCCCGAATTGCTCGCCATTCACACTAACATGCCGTGCACGGTTCCAGCCGAAGTTGCGCAGGCCCTAGCAGTCGGTGGTCCACCGCCGGCTGGACTCTCAGAGGAAGAGAAGGGCGCGTGGGACCGACTGGATTTCTTCTTTAAGAGGGACGTCGCGTACGCGCAGGAAATGGGAACTCGTCCGCAAACGCTTTACGGAATTGCGGATTCACCCATCGGCCTCGCTGCCTGGATAATCGATCACGATATAAAAAGTTACGAGCTCATCGCGCGTGTCTTCGACGGCCAGACTGAAGGCCTGACGCGAGACGACATCCTCGACAACATCACGCTTTACTGGCTGACGAACACTGGCGTCTCTTCGGCTCGTCTGTACTGGGAAAACAAGCTGGCCTTCTTTGTTCCGAAACAGGTAAAAATTCCGGTCGCTGTCAGCGTCTTTCCCGACGACATCCATGCACCGCCGCGGAGTTGGGCCGAGAAAGCCTATTCAAATCTGATTCACTACAACCGGCTTCCCAAAGGCGGGCACTTCGCGGCGTGGGAACAACCAGAGTTTCTGACTGACGAAATTCGCGTCTCATTTCGATCGCTCCGTTAGTTGAAGGAGGATTATTATGAAACGCATCACTCTCCTTTTATTTGCACTTGCAAGCCTGGCGGGCGTGCTTGCCTTTACGCCCGGACACGCCCATGATGACGGGACTCCAATCTTCGTAACCGAAGTTCCGCCTGGATACCGCGACTGGAGATTGATCTCGGTGGCCCAGGAAGGAGGAGATCTCAACGATATTCGCGCCATTCTGGGTAACGACATTGCGATCAAAGCTTACCGCGATGGAAAGCTTCCGTTTCCGGAAGGCACTATCATTGCCCGAATCGCGTGGAGTTATGACGCGTCGGACGAGAACAACAAAGTGTTTGGCCGAACACAGTCATTCGTCGCGGGCGCACCAAAGAATGGCGTCCAGTTTATGGTCAAAGATTCGAAGAAGTATGCGTCGACGGGTGGCTGGGGATATGGACATTTCGAGGGCGGCAAATCTGCTGATGAAGCGGTGTTGAAGAAGTGCTTTCCCTGCCACCAGGCGATCAGCGGTCGCGATTTCGTTTTCACTCGTTACTCACATTGATACTCGGAGGAGTTTATGGCAACAGAGTCCGTCGACATGAAGCTCGAAGTCGTGATCCTTGCGGTGTCCGACGTCGATCGCGCAAAGGCGTTCTACGAGAAGCTTGGCTGGCGGATCGACATTGATGCTGCGGGTGGTGACTTCCGCGGCGTGCAGATAACGCCGCATAACTCAGAAGCCTCGATCATCTTTGGCAAGGGACTTCCGTCCGGGAAAAACCTGGTTCTCGCCGTTGACGACATCGACGCCGCGCGCAATGAATTAGTCGCGCGCGGCATCGATGTGAGTGAGGTCTTTCACTACGCCGGCGGACCCTTCAACACCACCGTCGAGCCCGCGCGTGTAAGTGGACGCGATCCGGAGGGTCGTTCTTATTTCTCGTTTGTCTCTTTCGAAGATCCGGACGGGAACAATTGGCTGGTCCAGGAGATCACGTCGCGGCTCCCCGGCCGCGAGTGGAAACCAGCTACAGACACCGCAACTCTAGCAGAGCTCCTTCATGAGACATCGGAGCATCACGATCATTACGAGAAGACGCATGCCAAGCACGACTGGTATAACTGGTACGCGCCATATCTAAGCGCGCGTCAGAATGGCAGCAGTTCAGAGGAGGCAGCAGCGATCGCCGATCGCTACATGGACGAGACCTTTCATATCCCACGGCTGTAAACTCAGGGCTTCACTTTCAGCATGACCGTGTTTCCTGCCGTACTTATTCAAGCGATACTGTTGATGAAGAATATAACGAAGTGTCTTTTCAGTTTGACGATTGCGGTAGCGTTCATCGGTTGGATGAGCCCGCTGGTCCTCGCTGAGCCGCAGAATCCAAAAACAGCCGAGGAATACAACAATCGTGGACTCGCTCGACAGAGTAGCGGTGACCTTGACGGTGCGATTGCGGACTACACGAAAGCTCTCGCTCTTAACCCAAAGTCTTTCATACTCGCGATTATTTATAATAATCGGGCGAATGCGCTCATGGGCAAAAATGATTTCGCTGCGGCGGCGGCTGATTACGGCAGCGCGATCCAGCTACAACCCACTAATTTCGAAAATTACTACAACCGTGGCATCGCGTTGTATAACAAGCGGGACCTGGACGCAGCTCTTACTGATTTCAGCAAAGCTATCGAACTCGCCCCGAAATTCGCGGCGGCCTACAACGATCGCGGGAATACGCGAAGTGATAAAGGTGACGTTGCTGGAGCAATCGCTGATTATTCGACCGCGATCGCGCTGTCACCGAAGAGCGTGGCTTACTATTACAACCGCGGAATAGCACTGCAAATCCAACAGGAAACCGATGCCGCAATCAAAGACTTCTCCTACGCATTGCAGCTAAGTCCTGACTTCCACAAAGCGAACGTCAATCGTGCAGTCGCACTGTTGGATAAAGGCGACCTTGACGGAGCCATCGCTGACTACACCCGCGCCCTGCAGTTTGAATCGAATGACGCATCAATCTTCTACGGACGTGCTGCGGCAAGACAAAAGAAAAACGATCTCGAAGGCGCCATAGTCGACTACAGCAAAACAATCGAGCTCGATCCCTCGCACGCATTAGCCTATGCAAACCGCGGCGTCGTTAAAGTGCTACTGAAAAAGTTAGACTACGCCGCGGATTTCGAAACCGCCTTCCGCCTCGATCCGTCACTGAAAGCAAGCTACAGCAAGTTCTACGAAGGCCGCCGCAAGCCCTGAACCTGGTCTCTCCTGCTCACCTCAATAAACTTGTGTTATAGTGCGCTCACCCCTCAAAAACAAAAGCGGACTACTCAACCGAATTCATAACACCTAGCGGCTCCTAAATCTCACGAAAGGACCTCACATGAGTAACACAAACCTTATCTCGATCGAAAAAATCGAAAGTGTCATTTACCTGATTCGCGGCGAAAAGGTAATGCTGGATCGCGATCTCGCGAGACTCTACGACGTGTCTACTGCCGCACTCAATCAGGCAGTGCGGCGCAATCGCGAGCGTTTTCCAGAGGATTTCATGTTTCAGTTGACGGCGGCTGAAGTTGCTCAACTGAACCGATCACAAATTGTGATCGGTTCAGAGAAGCATCGCAATCCTCGTTCCCGGCCCTATGCTTTCACGGAACAGGGCGTGGCGATGCTGTCGAGCGTGTTACGAAGTAAACGCTCGGTAGCTGTCAATATCGAGATCATGCGCGCCTTTGTGAAGTTGCGACAGATCCTTGCATCCAATGCGGATCTTGCGCGACGTTTGGATGAACTCGAAAGCAAGTACGACAAACAATTCAAAGTCGTCTTCACAGCTATTCGACAATTGATGGCCACGCCTGCGCGAGCGCGAAAAGAGATTGGGTTCCGCTCGCGCTCAGCAAAAAAATAACCACGGATTTGGACGGATCGTTAACGGATCTCCGCAGACCAGTCTAAATCACGCCGACGCTTTCGGCGTGGCGGATTGCTTCGAGGCGGGTGTGGGCGTCGAATTTTGTGAGAATGTGTTTGACGTGATTATTCACGGTGGCGGAGCTGATGTTGAGTTGATTCGCAATCGTGCGCGTGCTGTGGCCCTTTGCCAAACTCTTTAGAACTTCAACTTCCCGAGACGTGAGACGCGAAATCGCCGGCACTGCGTTCTGACCATTCCTCGTTTGCGTTCTGACAAACTCACTAAGTGCCTGTTCAAGTCGCTTCTGTATCTCGACGGGCCGAACAATATAGATAGCGTGACGCACACGCGAAATTGGATCGCTCGCGATCAGTGTTGACAGATTACACCAAAGCTTTCCGGTCTTCGTTTGCAGTCGCAGATCGAAATTCGATCGCGGGCAATTATCCTGCGCCACTCGCTCAATGACGCAATCTTCCAAACAAAACACTCCATTCTCGTCACCACACTGGAGAATTTTGTGGCAGCGAACGCCTATGGCTTCAGCAGCACCGAGACCAAACAGTTCAATTGCGGCCTCATTCCAGGCGCTGATTCGTCCCGAAGAATCAACAGCAAACGCCGGATCCGCCGTTTGGTCCAAAAGCAAAAGAAAACGCTTGAAACTCACCCGTGTACACCCGAATAAAGAATGACTAATTTGGCCTACAAAAATAATCCGAATGGATTATTGACCTAAAACGATGTTGGGATGAATATGTCCGCGCTCTTTACCCCCAACATTTCGACCTCGCTGAAAAGTCGACAAGTGCTTTTACTCAGCCGCGCATGAGTTGAGTTTGTACTCCCCGACATGCAAACACTCCGCTTTTTTAGTTAACGAGATTGGTCCTCAAGACCGATCCTTCCTTTGGAATTGACGTCACCGTTTTCGATTTCAGAAGGGCACTAACTCGCTGTTCTGATTCGTGCCTCTTCGTCCGCCAAAATTAAGAACGCATTTGCTTCTGGCGATCCCCACGTCGTTTTGGTTCTCAATGCGCGCGATCAACTCAGACGCACTTGCCCACCACAGTTGTTCGAACATGTAAGGGAGCAAGCACATGGACAAACCCAAGAACGATCCGACTAACTCAAAGATCGAGAAATCGAGAATAAGCAGACGAAAGTTTGTAAAAGGCGCTGCCACCATCGCCGCTGTCACTGCGACAGTTCCTCTGAAACCGTTGCTCGGTGGTCCAGGATCGACGGCTGAGGCCTCGACCATCGACTACGAATCCAACAAGCGCACGAACGATAGTTTCATCTATCGTCGAAATGTCGCCATACTCAACAAAATCAACATTGGCGAAGTTCCTGATAATGGCGACCTGACCAGGTTCACCGACTTCAGCGCCAACTACAGCAAAGCCCTGCGTCACGACGGACTCGGCGTGCCGAACCGCCAGTCATATCAAAGTCTCATCGACGCTCTTACCAGTGAAACTTTCCAGGGTCTAAACAACGTGATCGTCGGTACACCCGGCGGTGGTCCCAATTCAAAATTGAATGGTCCGGCCACATCATTCGCGTTCGACCTCGAAGGTCTCGACTCACATGCGTTTACTATCCCACCGCCAGCGCCAAGCGTCTCCAGTGCGCAGACCGCAACTGAAGAGGTAGAGCATTACTGGGCGTCACTGCTGCGTGATGTTCCGTTCACCGAATACGCAACTAACGCAACCGTAGCTGATGCCGTTGCCGACTTGAATTCCCGCTCGTTCCTTCAAGGCGGCGGAGCTAACCAGTGGCCGCTCCCCGTTACCCCGCAGAACCTTTTCCGCGGGCGCGTGTTCGCAAATGACGGCAACGTCAAAGGACCGTACATCTCACAGTTTATGTTTCAGCCGACATTTTTCGGCGCCCAGCCACTTAATCAGCGATACCAAACGTTTCTACCCAACCAGGCGTTCATGACTGACGTCGGTAGTTATCAAGCGGTACAGAACGGAGGAGCTTCGGGTGAACCGCTTGTGGATTCAACATTCCGTTTTATCCGGAATGGTCGTGACCTCACCGCCTATACTCGCGTGGATGCACTCCATCAAGCCTACTTCGTCGCTTTGCTCATACTGCTTGGAATAAAAGCACCGCCGAATCCGGGCAATCCTTACAACACCTCAACCACGCAAAAGGCTTTTGGCACTCTCGGTGCGCCAGACGCTTTAGCGACGATTCCAGAAGTGGCCACAAGGGCGCTGAAAGCCTCCTGGTTCCGCAAGTGGATCAGCGATTTGCGTCTGCGGCCGGAGGAATATGGCGCACTGGTCGAAGCGCGGCGAATCAACAGTACGCCGAAGCCTCAAGCTTCTAACGCGTTGCACTCAGATGTTCTGACCTCCGCCGTATTGCCGAGGATCCTCGCAACGTTCGGCACTCACCTGATGCCCCAGGCATTTCCAGAGGGCTCGCCAACGCATCCATGCTACACCGGTGGTCACGCCACCGTGGCGGGTGCATGCGCGACGATGATCAAATTCTTCGTCGACGGTAAAGCGAAGCTCCGGCCATTGCTTCTCGCCGCCGGCTCCGATATCAAACAACCGACTACAGATGGTCTTTCACTCGTGAACTACACGGGTTCAGACAGAGATTCCATCGATATCAACGGCGAGCTGAGCAAGTTGGCGTTCAACATTCCCTTCGGACATGGAGTCCATTCCGGTATTCACTTCCGTAGCTCCAACTACTGGGGAATCCTGTTGGGCGAAGCTGTTGCGCTCAGTGTCCTACAGGACCGGGCCAAGTCGTACAACGAGCCATTCACGATCAACATCACGAAATTCGATGGCACAACGGCGACTATTACCAACCAGAACATCGACGCTATCGATGATTCCAGTCTTATCCAACCGTGTGTCAGTACTGCCTAGTGGCATGCGGCAAAAAACTGTTCTTCAAGGGCGGTCCACGAAAGTGGGCCGCCCTTCTTTCAAAGCGAAACTTATAACGGGCTCGAGTTTTGCCAAAGGTCGGGCTACAGAAAAAACAGAATGAGCACATTCAACGCGCGGCAATGCCTTGAGCGCCGAATGGCAATCCGCCAACGCTGCCGATCGGTGTAAGACTTCCATCCTGTTCCACGCTAAAAGCTTCCACGGTCTGAAGTCCGGCCGCGATCAGATACAAATAACGGCTGCCGTTATTCAGCGCCATATCAATTGGAAAACTCGTCGCGCCGAGGTTAGCTGCCACCGAGTTAAGCAAAGTCAACGTGCCGTTTGAATCGAGTGTATAACTCGATACGGCGCCACTTCCTGTGTTCGTCGTGTAAACGTAGCGTCCACTGTTAGTGATCACGATCCAACACGCTGCCGTTTGAAAGTCGCGTACGGAACCGCTCACAACGCTCAACCTCGGCCCAGCATTGTAAGAAGACACTGCGGCCGCATTCGGCGCGCCTCGCATTGCCTCGGAAACGATCAGGTGATTGCGTTGATCGAAAGCAAAACCGAAAGGCGTCATACCGCTTGAACCATTGGGAGTAGGAGGACCGGCAACGCCGTCACTGCCAACTACGTAAACATCGATCACGTTGGCGAGTTTCTCGGTAACAACCAGCAACGTTCCGTCGTTGTTGAAGCTAACTTCCGCGGGATCCGCACTGCTCCCAGCACTTAACGGACGAGTCGAGCCGGCCAGTGGTGTTAGTTCTCCTTTATCACTGACAGTGAAGCCCGTGATGTTAGGAGTGCCGCCTTCGTTGAGCACGTACAAGAAATCTTTGTGCACAGTGAGACTGATCGGACGAACACCTCCCGAGCTCACTTTATCGACAAGCGTCAAACCATCCTTGCCGATTTCGAGTACTGAAATCTCGTTACTTCCGGCGTTGACTGCGAAAAGGAATTTGTTGTTATCACTAAGGATCAAAGCTCCTTGTGAAGCGAGTGGATCCGTGGGCGGGTCTCCTGGTTGGGCCACAGGATTACCGCTGCCGTCGGTGGAGAATTCGCCAACTGAAGTAAGTGTGCCATCCGGTGAGCGATCAAATGCGGCGATGGTATTACTGGTTTGATTTGTTAAGACGTAGACGGCTCCGGATTTGAGATTGAAAGCTGCGACGCTTGTGATCGGTTGCGCGAAGACAGCGCAAATTAAAACCGTCAAGATGATGAAACTGACGATCTTTCGTGTCATTCTGCCTCCTTGATAAATGAGGTCGGGTAACTTCCGATCGGTTGCGTACAAACCGGAAGCCATGTGCGCGGTGTATGCTAAAAAGGGAATCGTGTTTTACGAGTAACTTGTGAAGTTATGATGGCGAGAGTATAGAAGAACCGTGGTCAATTGATTCTCGTTGTCTTGCGTTCGCCGAGTGCGTAAATAGCATTCTCTCCGCGCACGATCAGCATTCCGTCAGCGAGCGCTGGAGTGGCCATCAATGGCTGGCCCATTACGTTGCGTGATAGTAGCTCGTACTGTCTGCCGGCTTTCACTACAAAGACGTCACCATCTTCGCTAGACAGATACAACTTCCCATCCGCGGCAACTGGTGATGCGCTGAACGAAGTCGGAAGTCGCTGCTGGTAGATGTTCTCGCCGGTCTTTGCATCGTAGGCGCTGAGCACGCCGTTATCCGCAAGGGCGTAGAACAAATCTCCGTAGATGATCGGTGTTGGTGTGTAAGGACTGCCTTTGCTGGTGCTCCAGGCCAGGAATGCGTTCTTGTCTTCGCCTGACTTGAGCGAGATGTCGCCGACTGCGCCGGGACGAAATGCATACATCGCGCGGCCCGGTGGATAGCCGCCGGTGATGTAAATGAGATCGTTTGCGATGAGTGGCGCCTGCATTTTCACTTGCGTGTCGTTGTCTGCGAAGCGCCACAGTTCTTTGCCCGTCAGCGGATCGTATCCGCGAATGTATCGACCACCGTTAGCAATCAGTTCCACGCGATTCTTGCCTTGATAGATCGCTGGTGTGGTCCATGATGTGATCTCGTTGCGTTCGACGCGCCACACTTGTTTGCCGTCTTTAAGATTGAAGGCAGCAATGAACGACTGCTTGTGACCGTCTGCCTGAACGATCGCGAGGTCGCGATAAATGATCGGACTACTCGCGTGTCCCCACGAAGATTCTTTGTCGTCCCAGAGTCCAGGATTCAGCACGCCGAGATCCTGTTTCCAAAGCAACTTGCCTTTGATGTCGTAACAGGCGAGACCTTCGGAACCGAAAAGCGCGACAACGTAACGGCCGTCGGTCGCTGGAGTCGAGTTAGCCTGCGTCGCCTTGACGTGACGTTTGGCTCGTGGCACGCCTTCGTAAGCCTTCTCTGTCCAGATCACGCGGCCGTTACGTTTGTCCAAAGCGAAGATCATCCAGGTGTGGCTGACGTCGTCGTTTGCCAGGCCAATGCCTCGATCCTTCGCCTTGAAAGTGGGCTTTGCTTCACTGCTGACAGCAGTGATCACAAAGACATTGTTTCCCCAAACAATCGGACTTGAATGTGAAAGACCAGGAATGTCGGTTTTCCAAAGAACGTTTTGCGACTTTTCAAGGTCCCAGGTGATAGGCGGATTTGTGCCTTCGGCAACACCCGACGCGTTTGGTCCACGGAACGAGGGCCAGTTTTGCGCGTTGACTATTACTGCAAAAAGATTCAGTAGAACTGCAATAGCCAAACGTTTCATATTCAATCCGTATTTATCCGTGTAAGCTGTGGCTAGCTCTTCGATTTCATCGCAGCCAGCTCTGACTCGAGCTTCTTGATCTCCTCTTCGACGCCGGGTTTGAAGTCTGGATTTACTGTCGTTAACGACTTCTTCAGCGCCGTGATACGCGCGATGTGCAGCGCTTGATCCGCCGGCACGCTGACGTCAGGCGTCACGCCTGTGCCTTCCCAATTGGTTTTTGTAATCGGACTGATCGCGCGTCCGGTTGGCACAAACATTCCGAAGTGCTCGCTGATGCGGAAACCGCCGCCTGGATGTGCGCCGCCGCCGGTTGTCTCGCCAATGATCGTTGCGCGCTTGAGGTTCTTCAGGTTGTAAGTGAACTCTTCCGCGCCTGAGAACGTCCGTTTGCTGGTCAGCACATAAACGTCTTTGTTGAGATAACGTTTGCCGGCGACCTCTTTCTTCGTCCAGAACTCATCGGTGCGATTACCTTCGCGCCAGTAAAGATCGTTCAGATGAACCGGCTCTGGACCAAACAAGTAAGAACAAACGAGCGCCACCATAGCCGGATTACCGCCGCCGTTCTTTCTCATGTCGATGATCAGCGCGTCAGTGCCGTTAATAAAGTTCATTGCCGCGGCGACTGTGTCTGCGCCGAGTTCTTCGTCTGCGAAGTTGAAGAACTCGAGATAACCGATGTTGCCCGGCAGTCGCTCAACCTTACCGAAACCATGATTCAGCCACGTCAGATCACGCTTTCTTTGTTCGCGCTCTTCCGCCGTCGGCTCGCGACGTGGTCCACGCTCGGGAATCACCTGGTTCGAATAGCGCACACGCAGGTGCTTGTCGTGACTGACCGCCTGTAGATCATCGGTTAACTTCGTCGCAAATTCCTTCGCGCTTGTGATCTGATCGTATTCCTTCTTGCCGGCGCGCTCGCGAATCGACTGTTCCATCTTCTTCGCAACGTCGGGGAACACATACGAGTCGTTGAGACGTTTTAGAATGCCATCGATTACTTGCGTTCGGGTTGCGGCGTCGATGGTGAGATCGGGTTGTTCCGGCTGCGCGAAGCTCACGACCGCACACGAGAGTGCGAGTGAGCAAACGATGGCCAGACGGAAAATTACCCTGGAGGTGGTGGTTTTGAGCATTGATGGTTCTCCTTATAGATCTAAATCTGTGACTAAACTATTTGCGACTGAGCAAGCCGCGCAGCATCAAATTGGCCACGTCTGCTGCTCGCTGCTCGACTTCTTCACGCGCGCCCAATTCAGTTGTGCTCAAGCTGTAAGGCAACAGACCGTTCGTCGCCTGCAAAAGCGCGTGCGCGGTGGCTTGTTCATTGTCGAAACTAAACTCACCGGCTTCGCAGCCTGACGTCAGCACTTGCGCAAAGATCTGCGCCTCGCTTTCGAAGTATTGTGCGCGCCGGGTGAGCAGGCGCGGACGCAGGACCGCGAGCAGATCGTTTAGGCTCTGCGTGTAGTGTTGAATGCTGTCAAAGCGAAATAAGACGCGCGTCAGGAGCATCAGGCGGAGTCGTTCCGCGGCCGACTCGTTCGACCCGGCAATCTCCCTCAGCCGCTCCTTGAGCCGGTCGACGATGCGATCGATGTGTGACAGCACGACCTCTTCTTTGCTGCTGAAGTGCAGGTAGATCGTGCCTTTGCCGATTCCGGCTTCGGCGGCGATGTCCTCGACCGTCATTTTCCGGTAGCCAAACCGGGCGAGAAGACGGTCCGTGGCGTCCAAAATTGCGTCTTTTACGGTTTCTTTCGGTGCAATTGCGACCATTTTTGTGGAGTTTGACTGCTGACCAGATTCGAATTTCAGTCAACTAAGACGCATACGAGCGGGAAAAGTTCCGAAGAAATTTAGGCCACGGATTTGGACGGATTGGTTAAAGCTGATTTTCGCTGATCTGAATGAGCTTTGTACGGCTCGATCCACCCGATTTTATGGAGACTTCCGATTTTCGACACCCAAAGTGTTTGGCGACGAGCGCGATTAATTCCTCGTTAGCCTTGCCATCGACCGGCGGCGACTTAATCTGGGCGAGCCACGTCCCGTCGTCGTTTTGCTGTAGCAGACTCGCGCGTGAGTTGGGTTTGACCTTGATCTGGAGGATTCTCGGCGGCATTTCGGATGTTAATAACACTGTGAAACGTAGCGTTAAGCCATCAGTATATGAAACTCCTCAAATTATTCTTAAACGCGCTAATTGCCTGGACACTCGGAATCGCCGCGATCGCTACGGTGCTCTACTTCAGCAACGGTGGCGCGGATTTCACGGTTACGGATCTCACCGGGTTTGGTGTGATGGCGGTTGTGGTTTCGGGACTGTTGATGCTGGTGTTGTATCTGCCGAGTCTTTACTGGTTGAAACGGCGCCGCGGTGGGATAACGCGCCGGATGGATTTCGTGTTGCTCACCGGACTTCTTTGTAACGTTCCAATAATTATCTTCCTGCTGACTCTGGTTAATCGAAAGATGGTCCTCACTGAAGCGCTGGGATTTATTCTCACGTTCCTGATTATCGGATCGGCGTTCGGGTTTGGTTTTACATTAGCCACGGATGAACACAGATGAAACACGGATTGTTATTCACAGCCGATGCCGTTGTGGTCTCCGTCTAATTTATAGATGTCTTTGCCGATAACCTTGACGGGGCCTTTCACGAACGCTGGTCCATTACCTCTGCCACCTGCACAGTCAACATCACTCGCGATCGGAACGCATGGGGAGTAGTTCGGATCACACTTCGATTCTGTTTGTGGCACCGACGCCGTAGTTCCCGACACATTAGAGTTGGACCGGTTGGCCGGTATCGATTCCGCGGGCCTTGCGGTACGACAGGCTGGGCCGACGATTACAGAAGCCAGTATGACTCCTGCGGTGAGTTTGTTTCTTAAACCAGTCAAGCGGGGGCCTCACATATTATGAGAAACTGGCAATTCCATTACATTCCCTACTCTCTGAATTAATCTTCACAACGGACCTCTATAACCACTATCATCACGCATTCGTAAAAACAGAATCTTTTGTGGCAGGATGTCGATTTCGGCGGTCGTCGTTCGACTTACTGTTGGAATTCCGAATTTTGCTGATAACCATTAAAGAAGGAACGAAAAGATGAGCAATGTACGAGTACTCGTAGGCACCCGCAAAGGGGCATTCATTCTGACTTCAGATGGAAAACGTGAGAA